>ERZ773196.121-NODE-121-length-49067-cov-4.044010_pt1 | contig 49067 bp, 59 predicted proteins | sample MGYA00581009_ERZ773196 | MGnify/ENA primary metagenome ERZ773196 (study PRJEB29015, sample SAMEA2738162) | human oral metagenome | biome: human oral; feature: human-associated habitat; material: saliva | place: China | collected 2243 ... | reverse complement strand
GCTTGACTTACAAATGAGTAATAACTAAGATGAAGCCTCTTTCACATGAAACACGTTAATTTGATACGAAAGGAACTTACATGACAGATGAAGTAAAAACTAGAAAGAAGTACAAGACCCGCGCTTTTATGGGTAAGCCCGCTGCGGCAGGTACGGTTGAGTGGGAATTGCTGCGGTTGAAGGAAGGCGAGACCTTCTCACAATGCAAGTTTCTAAGCATGGATGAAGCAACGGAAGACAAGCTGAACAAGCTGAAGAACTCAATGCGTAGCATGGTTACATCCGTTGTTTCAAAAATCCGTAAAACCGAACACAACATGGACTTCACAATCAGCGTTTATGAGGTGTTTGATAACAACCGTAAGGCTTTTGCGGTATTTTCAGTAGCGATTGCTATGCGGAAAGAAGGTGCTTAGAAATGAAGGCTAATAAAATGTACAACACGGTATTATGCTGCATTGTAAGTGGTATTGAAGATGCCGATTTTATCATTGATGCTGTTTGCAAAGCCTTGCATGAAGAGTTTGATTTAAATCAACAGCAGAAACATACCGTACACGAACAGATTGAACGTTGGATGTTAGACCATGAAGCATATAAACAGAATGTGCAATATGGTATGGATTTCCCGATTATGGGTATGAAGAGTAGTGATTCAGATATTCAAGAACTTCATAAAATGTACACGGCTGCCGAACGATATAAAACTTGGTTGAATATCATTCAGCCGCAGTTTTTGAAATCCGCAGGCAAACCGCAAAATAATTCAGGCAAATCTCAAAATGCAGGGTACGCTGAAACGGTAGGCAAATCGCAAAATAAATGGGATGATTTATCAGATGACGACCGCCGTAAAATGTTGGTGGATAAATTCATTGACGTACTGCTTCTTTCCAAAGGCCGTAAATCAAGATGCCAAGACAAAACAATCGTAGCTGTTTTACGAAGCAATGGCCGCGTATTCTTTGGTATCAACGGCATATCCGAAAGTATGACCTATTGCCCTAGAAACGTTATGGAAATGGGTGTGAATCAAGGCTATTCCATGTGCCGTAGTATTTGCCGCCAAGAGAGCCATGCCGAAGTGGATGCCATTGATACATGGCTTCGTAACAGTAAGGCAGACGATACCGCTGAAATATCCATCTACGGAACAGGCAAAATCTGCGATAACTGCATGGCACTTTTGCAGAAATTCAACGTTTCAATCCGAAACGTAGTGCCTGATATTTATGCCTTGATTGGGGAGTTAATGCAATGAGACCGACAATTATCGAACTGTTGAATATGGCTAAAGAGCCGCAGTCTGAAGCCCTTTATAAAGACCAAGCGTACAGACCTTATGTTGCACAAGCAGCATTAGAAGGCTATTTCAAGATTGACAATGGAGTCATTAGCCTGACTGAAAAGGGTTTGAATATGGCAAACCATCAAAAGTTTCCAGTGATTCTTAAATACAAACCCGAACAGGAGTGTTTAATCGTCTTGGCAATCAGTTCAACAACAGCTATTGTATTGGATGCTGAAAAGAATAGCGTTTTTAAACAAGGCCATGTTACTACAACAGATTTTGATTTTTCAGAATCAAGATACTGGGATGTTTTGGAACAGTTTAGAATTTATCCGTCTGCTTTGGCATTCCCCGCATTATTTGTAAACAGCGATGCTGAAGAATCAGGCAGAGAAGTGATTATGTTTGCAGCCGACACAAACATGGGATGTGTATTGCATGATACGCATGGTTTATTGGAAGTCGGCACTTTCTCAATCAAAATGGAAAATTTTGCGGATTCTGAAAAATGGGTTCGCATGAATAATCCATACGTCTTAAAACTGGAGCAATCATGAAAGCATTTACTTTATACAAAACCAAGAACGTTGAATTCAAAGACAATCTGTATGAAGAGGTCATCAAAGAGCCTGTTGGACTCATGTGGCATACGTTAGGACTGATTCCAAGCCCTACGCTTTATGAAGACGAAGCTGAAAAGATGGTAAGCGAGCCGATTACCAAAGGCCGTCATCTTACGGTATCTATCGTTGAACGTATCCTACCGTCTGCATCAATCAATCGTGAGATTGCCAAGATTGCAGCCCGATGGGAATACGAACACAATCAGAAGCCGAACAGGGCGCAAAAGGCGCAATGGAAAGAAGCGTTTATTGAAGAGCATTTGCCGAACGCGCCTTTGAAGGAAACACGCATTGACTGTTGGTATGATGAAAACGACGGCGATTTGTTAATCGGCTCTTCATCTGCGCGTGTTGTTGAAGCAGTGGCAGCTTTCTTAATGCTTCATGTATTTGAAGAAGGTGCAGAACTAAAACTTTTCAGACCGTCTGATGATGCAATGCACGCTTGGATGAAAAACTGCCTGATGAATGAAGGTTTGGTATCAGATTCGGTTAAGCTGAAAAATCGGATTAGCGATGAAACCATTGCCGTAACAAAAGCATTCGATATGGAAAAAGCCCGCGATGTAATGCGCAACAGTGGCGATTTTAACGTGATTGAAATCGGTTGTTTCGGCGAAGGTTACGGCAGCTTCAAGCTCAATGACAAGGCATTTGTTAAAGGTATTAAGTATGCAAATATGCAGGCACTTTCCGATGAAGAATACGAAAGCCGCGTATCTTTGGCTAAGGCCGCTGCAATTCTCGAACTGGATGCCCTGCGGCAAATCGTAGAAGTTTTGAAATCCATTGAAAGTGAAGACTTATGATTTACGATAAATCAGTGCAACTGCCTGAAATCGCCGGTGTTGTTGCCGATGTTGCCGAACACTTACGCACCAATCGTTTAGGTAAAGACGAAAGTCTGTTTATTCCCGACTTCCCCTTTGAACAGTTGCCAGCACTCAATGCTGCTATTTTGAGTGGTTTCAACGTCGGCTTTTGCGTCCAATCTGATGCCGTGTTCGGTGGGCGTGGTGTGCGTATATGGCCTATGTATGCACTGCGTGATATTGGAACGTCTATGCAGTTGGAGCAACGCAAGGTGGGCGATTGGACGGCAACACGCGCACCAATGAAGGTATGGTCTGACCGATTTGCCAAGTGGTTAGGCCACGCGCTTAATGACCTGAAGTTCTACTGGTATCTGGGCAAAGTCGTAATGATTGTGCATAACGAATCAGGTGTGTTTGAAGTGCCGCCGAGCGGATATGAATTGGGTTTGTACCAAGCCCTAGCATTTTCTGAAGGCAACGGCCATTCATATAGAAACGGAAAATTTGCACCTGATAAGCTGGAATCGGTAGACGATTGGTTGCCATACATTAACACATGGGTTGGTGTGAAACAGGTCGTATGGATGTACAACGTAACAACTGATGAAGTAGGCGAGTTTGAAAACCGCTCAATGGCCGATTATGAGATGGATGCAACGGGTATTAAGGCAACATTTGAAGATGCGCCGTTAATTGCATGGTTGGCCTATAACGCTACACATAACGGCAATACCATTCCAGTGTACGAGCCTGTTAGCGAATCCGACTTGGAGGATTTATGATACGCAACACAATTCGTATTTCATACGTTTTGTTATTGCTGGCATTGATTGCCTGCACTCATACAAATAATGTGGATGCAGGCAATCGAGAAAAGGCAACAAAGCACTATGAAAATTGCATAGAAAATGTGCGAAAACAGGTTGAACAACATCCCGAAACGGATACCATTCAGGAAATTGCAAAATGCCGACAATCGGCAGTTGAAAAAGGAATGATGTAATGCGTATTGGTTTGGTAGGTTTGGCTGGAGCGGGTAAAGATACTGCCGCACAAATCATTTCAAAACATCTTAGTTTTCCATGTGTGGCATTCGCAGAGCCTATCCACGAAGCGGCCAAATATGTATTCGGTGATTTATGCCTTGAACGCGATGTGAAAGAGATACCACTACCTTTTGGGGACGTTGGGTTGAATCTGACACTAAATATGGCGCGATTGGTTATGAATGATTGTGGTATTCATATAACGGAGGATGCTTTAATTGCAGCCTTAAAAGAAGCATTCACAAATATTGATACGGGCAAAATTTATAGAGAATTAAGCCCGCGTAAATTCATGCAGTTGTTTGGCACGGAGTTTGGCCGAAACATTGATGGAGATTTATGGGTTCATATGGTTGAAAACAAATATGAAACTTGTGTCATTTCTGATGTTAGGTTTTGGAATGAGTTGTTCATATGTGATGCTGTCGTACTCATAAAACGTGATGGTAGTGGTATTGCGGGTAAGCACATGAGTGAGGGTCTTGCTAAAGAATTGAATAATCACCCTTGTTACAACGGGAAGTTCACCGTAATAGGCATTAGCCGTATGATTAACTGCTACGTTGTAAACAACAATGGAACGATTGATGACCTATACGAAAACTTGAAACAAAAATTGAGTAAAATTCATTTATAATAAACAGCCACTTTGCACTGTTTCACGGTAAAGTGGCTATATTTATGCTTGACAAGTCCGATTACGGTTTGTATAATGCAAACACTTAGTCAAACGAAAGGTCTGTTTAAGGTTTCCCGTATTGATTTTAAAGAGTATGAAGGTTTGTATGTAGAGGTTAGTACAAATTCAGATAATGGGCGAATAGATTTAATGAAAACTGAATCATCAAATGATACAGGGTTGTTCATAGCAAGATTTGAAAATCATAGCTGTTCTGCCGCAGGATTAGTAAATATAGCGGCTGATTTAGCAGAGGATATAAGCGTACCGTTAAAAATCGTATTATAGAAAGATGTATAAAATGTTTGAAACTAAAATTATTGATTCCAAAGCACATAGTGGTCTATTTATGGAAATAACACTAGGCCAAGATATTATGCTTGTTGATTTAATGGATACCAAGTCAGGCGATACCAAAGCAAATATGGTAGCAAGACTTGCGGTAGAAACAATCAAAGATGCTATATTCATAGCAAATAAATTAGATATTCCATTTAAAATCAATGGTTAGACTGAAAGGTGTATATAAAATGAATCCAGTAATTGATAAACATCTGTTGTTGAGTAATTTTCAATATGTTCTGGATGCAACAGGGAATCTGAAAATTACAGCAGATGTAAATGGCTCAATAAGAACGCCTGAAATTGGTTTTGATGAACGCATGATTATCATATACGTTGAAGAACTCGGTAATGATTTCAGTTCAGACAAACCATCAAATGAAGTGCTTTGTAGCAATGTTTATCGAATTGACAACATCCTTCGTACTCATGATAAATTGGATATTTCTTTTGATGCGTTTGTAAATACAAATCGTCTAAAAGAGCAGGTTTTAGAAATTATTATAAAATCAAACAAAAATTTCGTCGATGTATTAACAAATAACGTGTTTGTTTTACCATATGTTGATTTTCCACCAACTAAAGATGGCTTATATGAAATATTTGATACGCCGTTTGGTATTCCAAGAAGTGCATATTTTTCTACAAAGAAGAATGCTTTTTTTTCACAAACGAAAATGATGATTACAGGTATTTGTATAAAGTTGAACATAAGGTCTATCGTTCATATGGATGGCATTACATTCCTGTTGTTCATGTTAAATGAAAGGTATCTATAAAATGACTGGGTTTGAATTACTTGCTGTTGTCATTATTTGTTTAGCCATACTATTTGCATTTCCAACATAAATGAAAGGTATCTATAAAATGACGGGAGTTGAAGTAACCTCATTGGTTATTATTCTTTTAGCTATAATGTTTGCATTCAAAATCTAATGGAAGGTACATACAAAATGAAGTTAATTGTTGATTTTATAATCAATGGTATTATGTTTTTGAGTTTGATTGCGTTGCTCAAAGCATCTGTAAGCACGGATTCAACACTTGAATGCTTTTTATTGGTAGTGGCATTTGTATTGGTTTACATCTGCTATATGTGTCAAACTTATATTTTAGTTGAAAGGTTATCAAAATGATTAGTGCTAAAATTATTGCTGATTCAATTTGGGCAAACAAGCGAATCACAACGTTACAACTTCGATTGCCGCGTTTCATTTTATCCCAGTTGAACAAGCATAGAGCATTCTCAAACAATGCGGCCAGTAGTCGTGCCATCCCTGTTGCCAAGATGATTGAACAGGTGGTAAATGACCCTGTAATCCCTATTCACTGGGGCGCAAATCAAGCAGGTATGGTGGCCGATAAAGAGCTATCTGAAGCCGATATTCAAGAATGCCGCCATTTATGGTTATCGGCGCGTGATGCAGCCGTAGAATATGCCAAGATGTTTGCTGATAAAGGCTTGCATAAACAGGTGGCAAACCGTCTTTTAGAGCCGTTTATGTGGTCAGACGTATTGGTTACGGCAACGGAGTGGGATAACTTCTTTGAGTTACGACTGGCGCATGATAGCCAGCCTGAAATGCAAGAGTTGGCATGGGTAATGAAGTGTGAGATGGATGCTTCCACGCCAACCAATACGCCATTCCATCTGCCATATGTTCGTGAACAAGAAGTGCTTGAATGGCAGGCTAGGAATAATCTATCAGAACGGCATATGGCTATTGATGGTTTTTTCTATTTCAGCGATGTAAGTGCCGCGCGTTGTGCAAGGGTGTCTTATCGAAACCATGATAATACTGAATGCGTGATTGAAAAAGACAAGCAGCTTGCCGATACACTTCAAAAATCCAAACACTTCACGCCTTTTGAACATCAAGCTCTTTGGATTGGTGGTACAGCGCAAAACACAGCCAACTTTAAAGGCTGGCAATCCCGTAGGGTATTTCTTGAAAGGACTGGTAAGTGATTAGCGAAAAAGAGCAATTCCTTGACGAACTATCAGCCGATTGTCCAAGACCGCAGGTAAACGGCAGTTGTCCGTCTTTGAAAGAATACCTGTTAATCCAGCTTGTCAAAGGCGAAAATGTAGATGCTAGGGATTTAACGCAGCACGAACGTGCTGAAGTTATAAGGCTTAGTACCGAATACAAGATATTTTCGCCGTTTACAGGTTTCAAAATGGATAGGGGATACTTTCGGGAATTGCTATCCCAACCGCCGTTTTCCAATAGCAAATTATTGCAGGAAATTATGAAAACCCTGCAAGAATCCAACCAACTTAACCTATATGGGAATTAGAAATGAAAGTAAAGATTAAAAAGGTGCATGAATATGCCAAAATGCCGACTTATGCTACGGACGGTGCGGCATGTTTTGACCTGTATGCCGCAGCAGTCAAAGACGCTACTGATGATACCGTAACCTATGATACAGGTTTGCAGTTTGAGATTCCGCAAGGTTATGCCATGATGATTTACAGCCGCAGTGGTCATGGCTTCAACAAAGGCATATCTTTGGCAAACCGAGTAGGTGTTATTGACAGCGATTATCGCGGTAATGTACTGATTAAGCTGGAAAGTGCGCAAACACAAACTTCAGAATTTCCAGATTGGGGTGAAAGGATTGCGCAGGCTATGATTATTCCTGTACAACGTAACGAATTTGAGTTCGTTGATGAATTGTCTGATACCGAACGTGCAGACGGCGGTTTTGGCAGTACAGGAGCTTAACAGATGGCATCTAAAACATTCTCACATGGACGATACCATGTTGTTGCCGATTCAAACGCAGGTGTGCTTTCTGTTAAAATAGGGGCTATGGTTGAAACTGCAAATACGGTATTTACGCTGGATAGTGCTGATGTAGTTAAGGTTTCAAAACTTATCAGCGATGCGTCTAATGTATTCCGTATGATGAAGATTGCTGCTGGATTACCACATACGCAAGATTTGCCGAAGTACATGAAGTTGTTGCCTACATCTGCAATCATTGAGATTTATGAAGATTGCGTGTTGGCTGAAAAGGCAGACCCGACAACTTGGTACGAATCCGTATCAACAACATGGGGTATTGCGGATAACGACATGCAAACCTTCTATGAAATCTTCAAAAATTCCCCGATTTGGCAGGAATAGGGTTATTTGATAATTAACATGAAGCAGTGCGGCTATCTAATAAATAGCTGCACTAATTTTATATGAAGAAACCTTTACTTATATCATTCAGTGGTGGTAGGACAAGCGCATATATGACGTGGTTATTGCTTAATTCACACACACACACACACACACACACACACACACACACACACACACACACACACACATCATATTTAGATGATTATACGCCGTATGTTGTTTTTGCAAATACGGGATGTGAACATCCGAAAACGCTTGATTTTGTGAATAATTGTGCAGCACATTTCGGATGGGAAGTTGTATGGCTTGAAGCCAAAGTAAATCATGCACATAGGGTTGGTACGGGTTATACGGAAGTTGATTACTTCACGGCATCTTTAAAAGGAGAGCCATATGCTGAAGTGATTAAGAAGTATGGTATAGCCAACATCACAATGCCGCATTGTACAAGGGAATTGAAGTTAGCACCAATCCGTGCATGGTGTCGTGATAAATTCGGAACAGCCATAATTGATACGGCCATAGGTATTAGAGCAGATGAAACAAAACGTATTAAGCCTGAAAGTGCCGAAAAGAATAAACTACACTACCCTTTGGCAGAATGGGGTATTGATAAGCAAGATGTAATGGATTTTTGGGCTGAACAAGAATTTGACCTTGATTTACCTGAACATTTAGGCAACTGCGTTTGGTGCTTCAAGAAAACAGATACCAAGCTGCTTAAAGCATTAGCTGAATATCCCGTTGCTTTCGAGTTTCCAAAACGCATGGAAAAAGAACATCCGAACGACAAAAGAGGTAACGTTGTTAAAATATTCAGAAAGCGTAGAAGTGTTGCCGACTTGGAATCCTTATTGAATGTAACAGGCATTCCACCCGAACAACAGATACATGAAGGTAGTTGTTCTGAAAGTTGCGAATTCATTTCCGCACTGGATGAAGATGAATAGTAACAAAGCACCGTATAATGCGGTGTTTTTTTTTTATTTATAGAATCATCAATTTGCCCTAAAACACGGCATTTTGAGTGTATTTATGCTTGACATGGTTTAAGCGGTGTTTTACTATGCACCCATCTAAACAAAACCAATGAAAGGGTTAAATCATGATTAGCGCGAAAGAGGCTTATAATATGGCCGCGCCAAAATTAGACGAATACTGTGAATTTTTTAGATAAGAAGATTCGGGAAGCTACTGGTGAAGGGGAAACATCTGTTATTGTGCGTGAAGACCCCTATAATATGTGGTTGTACAATGAAACAACCTTAGAAGATATGGACGCAAAACGCTGTATCCGAGAACTACGCGATTTAGGATATGCTATCAGGCAACTGTATAAGAGTGATTCTTATTTTGTGGACAGTGGTTTACTTATTGATTGGGGAAAGAAATCGTGAAACCTGAAGAAATTGAAAAAGAGCGTGAAGAGTTTGAAGCATGGTATATGAAAACATATTCATCAACGCCGTGGCGTGGACATACTTTTGATAGGTGGCCTACTAATGTTTATGAGTTAAAACACGTTCAAGACGGATGGTCTGATGATGTTTATAAGCTACAACACGTTCAAGATGGCTGGCAGGCATGGATTGCGCGAGCAGAATTATCAATGAAAGGAAATCAAAATGAAACCTGAAGAAATTGAAAAAGAGCGTGAAGAGTTTGAAAAGCACATTACCAGTTCATGGGTTTATGATTATAAACATCGTTTGAAAAACGGGGAATATGCTTACGACCATATTAAATTTGCATGGAAACTATGGTTGATTCGTGCTGAATTAGCAATGAAAGGTAGTCAAAATGAGTAAGGTTAAATCAGAATTTTTCAAAACAATCGCAGATGCGCGGGCATTTGCCAAGAAGAAACGTAAAGAGGGTTGTCTTATATACCCTTCGGCAAAAGTACATTCAACTTATGTAGACCCTGAAGCTGACGCTCATGCAGATTATCCAACGGCCAAAGAGGTGATGTATGAGGTTCGATATGAAGAAATCTAGGATTACCAAAGATAAAATATTGAATATCATAGAAAAGCATTCAGTGTTTTACTGCGACAGGTTTTCATACAATTCAGAGCCAACCAGAAAGCTGATTAAGAAGATGGAATGTAGCGGTCTTATTAGGGTTGCAGTCTGTAAAGAGCATTCTGATTTATTGGTTGTTTTGAAAGGCCGTAAATGGCAAAACGCAAAAACGCAGGTTTTGAAGACTGCCTCAAATTCAGAAGAATGAATGCCAAGAACATAGGCATTAAGGATTATTATCCGAAGGAATCCAAAGAGGTAACGCGCCATAAAATTGCGCTTCGCATTGAAGCCCGTTATCGAAAGTTAGAAAAGGAAAATGAATTATGAAAGTAAATATCAAAAATGTTGAAGGCGTTAAACGCACCGATTTGTACAAAATTGACCCGCGTACCATCAAAGAAGAGGAAGGGTTCAATATTCGAGAGTATGATACTGATGAAGTTCGGCAGCACATTGATGGTTTGTGTGAAGCAATGCTTTCAGGTGCGTTTATTCCGCCGATTACAGTTCGTACAAACGATAATGGGGAAATTGTACTGATTGACGGCCATTGCCGCCATAAGGCTGCACTGAAGGCTATTGAACAAGGTGCTGAAGGCTTGATGCTGACCGCCGTGAACTTTCAAGGTTCGGATGTAGAGCGTATCGGTTTGATGCTTCGTTCGGGCGAAGGGTTGAAGTTTCAACCATTGGAAGTTGCCAAAGGTTATTTGCGCCTGAAACGAATGAATATCAGCACCGCCGATATTGCAAAATCAGTAGGCAAGTCCGTATCCCATGTGGAACAATACCTCACACTGGCAACATCCAACCATGACGTGCAAAAGATGGTTGAAAATGGCGAAGTATCTGCAACAGTAGCCATTCAAGCCGTGCGTAAAGACGGCGAACAGGCAGGTGCAAAACTGAAAGCGGTTAAAACGGCCAACAACGGCAACAAGGTTACGGCAAAAGCATTTAAGCCGTCTAAGGCCAAGATTGATGCCGTTATACGAAGCGCAGGTGCTTTGGCAAAATTCTTTGAAGGTGCTGATTTTTCATCAAAACCCGAACAATTAACAGATGAAGAGTGGAATGCCATTGGTGTTTTGCTGGATGCTTACGACGAATTGGGGATTGAGAATGTTTAAGAGTACAATCGAAAGGCCGCTCAAAGGTATCAAGCGTATGGAGAACGCGCTTCGTAGAAAGGGTAAATCGGCCATTGAAGTCTGTTTATTCAAGACTTCTCAAGAAGATTGGTTGGTTGATAACGCCATGCCGCCCATGTTTGGTGCTACACTGGATTCCCATAGGATTGCTAACTTAATGATGCTTGCACAATCTAGGCAGATGTTCGAGCAGCCTGCATTGGAGGGTTTGAGGGAATACATCAATAGTCAAATCGTCGGCGTGTTTAAAAATCCGAACAGTTCGGATGAAGCCGTGCATATTGCATTTATCCGCACTACGGTTATTGCCTATATCACGGAAGTTATGATTGAACAGTTGGTCGGTAGTGGCGTGTTGCAAGCTGATGACAATTTCATTCAACATGCAAATTCCCACAAAGCAGCATTTATGAATTTCATTGATGACGTGCAAAAGCGCAAAAATGAAACTGGCCGATACGCTTTAAGCGGTAGCAATTATCGTGAAATTGAAGAGTTCGCAAACATGGCCGTTAGCTTGATGCAAAACGTGTATATCGGCGATTGGTATGCAGCTTATGCAATCGTCTATGTTCGATTACTGGCACAACGAATGGGAGTAGATGTAAACGTATGGATGTGAAAACAAAGAAATGCAAGGATTGTGGCAAAGTATTCCCAAAGACAATGGAATATTTTGCTTACAGATTTCAATATAGCCCTACCGAGCCGAACTTCCTAGCCCGCTGCAAGACCTGCCAAGCAACATATAACAGGAATGCCAAGCGTAGACAACGTGCAAGGGATGAAAAACAAGGTGTGTCCCGTAAATTCAAATAAGGTTTTTTTTGTCATGAGTTTGATAACCATTGATTCAACCAATATCCATAGTGTTTTTGATTTAGTATCGGCTATTCGTGATGCTGATTGCAGTTTCCAAGATAGGGCAAGAATTGCCGATATGCTGGATGAAATGATAAGGGATGTTGATGTGCTTGAAACAAGAGAGCGTGAAAACGAACTCAAACTGAATGCCCTAAAAGAAATAACATGGAAATTTGGAGATACAAGGTCATTGATTAAAAATCTAATCAAAGAATTGATAGAAGCCAAAGGCCGCAAACGAATGACGATTGAAGCCGTAGATGAATTTGAAATGAAATGGGAACATTGCATTCCCGATGGTGCTGTTGCAGAAATCCTAGACCCTTTTATTCATGATATTGCTGAAACAGTAAGAGATGCAATCAAATAAGGAAATGAAAATGCCGTTTGAAGATATACAAGAGTGTGAAGGTTCTAAAACAAAAATATCGTTAGATTGTGGAAGTGTTGATTTAGAAATTCCCATAACATATTGGAATACAGGCAAAACTTATGAGGGGTGTTTGAACTTTTCATGCGATGCTGGTTTTGGCTGTTCGTTGCAAATAGGGAATGATGATAAAACGCTGCATGAATTTCAACTGGAAATAGGCGATAGTGAAATGTATGCCCTGTATATGTTTTTGCATAGACAAATTATATTTGGTTTGGGTATGCGATTACGGAGTAAGGCGGAAGCACTACCATTTCCATGCAAACCATTAAACAAAGAAGATGTTGAAAAAATCATAGAAGAATGGCGCAAATCTTCAATTAAATAAGGAAACAAAAGAAATGGAATATAGCATTTTCCCCAAACTGGCAAATGATGCCACCAAAGAGCCTATGTTCTTAGGCAATAACATCAACGTGCAGCGGTATGACCGACAACGTTTTGAAGTGTTCGACAAGCTGTACGAACGGCAAATCAGCTTCTTTTGGCGGCCTGAAGAAATCGACTTATCGCGCGATAGGATTGATTTCAAGAACAATCTATCTGATTCCGAACGCCATATTTTTACAAGCAACCTTAAATATCAAACCTTGCTTGATTCCATTCAAGGCCGCAGTCCGTCTATTGCCTTCCTACCATTAGTATCTATTCCCGAACTGGAAGAGTTTATCAATGCGTGGCAATTCTTTGAAGGCATCCACTCTAAATCATACACACACATCATTCGCAACGTGTATGACGACCCGTCTGCACCATTAGACGATATTATGGTAAATGAAGCCATTATGAAGCGGGCAGAAGCAATCGGTAAATATTATGATGACCTGATTGAATACGCCATGCGCTATAACTTAGGCGAAGCGGTAGATATAATTGAATTGTGCAGACGACTGCTTTTATGCTTCGTGTGCGTAAACGTATTGGAAGCCATCCGCTTTTATGTTTCCTTTGCCTGTTCATTTGCTTTCGCAGAACGTGAATTGATGGAAGGCAATGCCAAGATTATTAAACTTATCGCCCGCGACGAAGCCCTACATTTATCAGCAACACAAACAGTCCTTAATTTTTGGCGTACAGGCGCAGACGGCCAATTATGGGCTGATATGTGGGTTGAGTATGAAGATGAAATCATTGAAATCTTCAAAACGGCGGTTGAACAGGAAAAAAAATGGGCTGAATATCTGTTTAAAGACGGCTCAATGTTGGGTTTGAATAAGGAAATCCTATGTAACTACGTTGAATACATTACCAATCAGCGCATGATGGCAATCGGACTTCCTATTCAATATCCAAAGGCCACGCAGAATCCGATTACATGGATTAACGCATGGCTGTCATCTGATAATGTGCAGGTTGCACCGCAAGAGGTTGAAATATCATCATACTTAATCGGACAAATTGATTCCGAAGTGAATGCAGACGACCTCAAGGATATTTCGATTTGATTTGAAACAGCGTGAGTTTGCCGTTAAACTCACGTTTTCTTTTACCTGAAAAGGATATGACCTATGGAATTTAAAACACCAGCATTGACCGCTTTTGAAATTGCATCTGCCCGAAACTTGGACGTTGCATGGATTCAGAAATGGTTGAATGAGAATTGCGGTACGCAGCTTGAGATTGACGGCGTATGGGGAACATCCTCACGCGCTGAATTTATCAGTGCTATGACGTGCCGAAACGCGCCTGCGATTACGGATGCCGAACTATTGGATATTGCTCATTCTTTGGGCGCAAGCACCGATAAGCAGATTCGAGCCATTGCCAAAGTGGAAAGTGATGGCAGCGGTTGGTTTAATAGCGGCTTGCCGAAAATCCTGTACGAAAGGCATAAGTTTTGGCAATGGGTGCGTAACGCATCAAACCGTGTTGTATCCATTTTCGCTAACCCTCAATCGGGCGGTTATACAATGGATGCCAACAACAACGGTATAAACGATAGCTGGGAAAAACTGGCACTTGCCATTGGTAAAGAGCCGCTCACTGCATTGGAAAGCATCTCAATCGGTAAATTCCAAGTGCTAGGCCGTTGGTATAAGCAGTGCGGATACAAACATCCCATTGAAATGCTTTATGCCGCATCACGAAGCGAGAAGGTACACTTCGAGTTGCTGCGCGATTACATCCTCAACGTAGCCAACCTGCGAGCCGCATTCTTACAGCTATCGACTAATCCTAATGACTGCCGCGCTTTCGCAGAAGGCTATAATGGCAGTAATTATGTGAAGTATGACTATCACAACAAACTAGCAAAGGCGATGAAATGAAAGGATGGAAAATATACCTTGTTTTGGGCGTAGCTGCGCTATGCGTGGGCTTAGGCATCACGGCTAGGGTAGTCTATCAGTCTAACCTTAAAACCTCATATGCGGACGGCTACGCGGCTGCAATGAAGGATGTATCGGAAGCAAACAAAGTCTATTCCGATACAATGGCCGACCGCATGGAAACTGCCTTTAATCGCCATACGAAACAGATTACAGATAGCCTGAAGGCTGATAAGGAACAAAGAGATGAAATATCGAAACTATTGCAAAACGGCGTTTATGTTAGCAGCGATTGCCACAATGCCGATGGTATCAAGCTGCTCAACGAACAAATTGCCAAACGTTACCAGCAAAATAGTGTTGCCACGCCTGCCAAATGACTTGGAGCAGCCGTGTGAAGATTTGTCGGAAATAACCGAACTCACGGCAAAAGCAAACTATTTGTGGCAAGTTGATACTATTTCAAAGTATAATAGATGCGCGTTATCGAAGGATACGCTAGTCAATATTTACAACCAAATCAGAAAAGGAAATTCACATGACTGATACTGTAAACCGTAAGGATTTCATCAAACTCATGGCCGCTAAAAACGGCATTACGCAGGCTGAAGCCGAAAAGCAATATGACAACTACTTGACCGCTCTTGAAGAAGCAATCGGTACTCGAAAAGTGGTGCTGATTGGCGATTTGTGCCGTGTACAGGCTTATCAGCGTAAAGGTGGTATGGGTATCAACCCTGCTACTAAAGCCAAAGAGAAACGCCCAGATATTCCAGCCTTGAAATGCCGATTGTCTGCACAATTCAGCCGCAAACTGGAAAAGCTGTTAGGTTTGAAATAAGAAAATCCCCGAACATCATGAAAGAAGTTCGGGGATTTTTGTTGCCCTAAAAGGAAAACTGACTGTGTGAAAGCAGTTATAGATAATACTACACTCAATAATTACTACTGTCAATAAAACCCAAAAGACCTAACGATAAAAATGAATAAAACTCGTTATGTCTTTTGGGTTTTTGCAGAAAGAAAGGAGTAGTTGTCAGATGACGGTTGATATAATATCTAACAAGTAGAAGCGTGTCAATACCTTTATAAAAAAAAACCGCAACGTTTTGCGCTGCGGTATAAAAGCTATGACTATTGCTCATCAAGTGAGGTTGTAATATTAACCTGTATCCTTTGAATTGTCAATACCAAGCCATCCAGTAACCTTCTTTCGGATGCCATCCAATACCGTATTGAGTAAGTCTTTGACGAAGTTCGGCAGAAGGCTATTGATAGTCAGCAGCACGTCGTCTGTAACGTATCCGACAATCCAGCCGACTGTGGCCGAGCGCATTAAGGTGCTATCCGAAAACCATGTTTCAATCAAGGCAGCCGCCCAAAGAATAGCCGTGATAAGCACCAGTATGTACATACGTAGGCCGATTTCCCGTATCTTCACACCAACGCAAACGGCCAAAGCAGAAGCAATCATGCCCGCTAAAACGTTTACATTGATGCCTGTTAATAAATCCATTTAATAACCCCTGTTATTGTTGTAGGGATTGGTATTTTTCCCTACTTCGTTTTCCCATGTGTCTGCCAGCAACAATCATACCAATCCCCCATGCAGGGTAGAAGAACATGGGAATATTTGCAGGCGGATACTTGGTAAAGAACGCCCATCCCATAAGTAATAGTAACATACCTGATAATTGCAGCACCAAATCGGCTACCATTCTACACCGATAACACTCACGATAAAATATCATAATGATATTTGCCGTACCCAGTATGAAGAGTGCTGCTATCCAACCAATGCAATCTTTCGGCGAAAAGCTGTAATAGTTCGGAAGAAACGAAGCATCAATATGCTGGTCATATAGGATTGCCGCGATTGTGGCATACATGATAATGGCAGTTGCTATTTTCAGTTCGGCTGCCAAATTGACAATGATTTTACGTTTAAGCGTATCCATAGCAATAGTTACCTTTAAAGAATGATAAAAGAAAAATCCGTATTTCATAATAGCATGAAATACGGATTGTCAAAACAGTGATAATTAAGCGGCTGTTATATCTTGGTAGAAGGTCTGATATGAATTGTATCGCCCGCGTACCGATTTAAGCTCTACATGGATAATATCAGGCCATTCCGTTTTACCACCCATTGCGTGTATTGCTAATACCGCATCATTCGGCATAGCGCGTTTGTAACAGTACATATGCAGTATCTCCGTACCCGAAGTGGCATAATATGTACCATTATGGCTAATACCGCCAACAGTAATACCTGTTTTAACAGCACCACCCCATACGTCGTTTTCAGCCATGTTGTAGGCAGGTTCGGTACTACCTTCGGAAACCATAACCAATCCAACACCTACTTGTCCGTACTGCGTGGCAAAGCGGACAAATGCTGCGTTAGTAGGTGCAGTTGCCTTGAGAACAGCCCTATTCATATTGCCTGAAGCAGCAAGTGTTTTGGTTTCACGAACAATACTGATAAACCGCTTGTTGCTATCGTAGAAGGCAACACTCATTAAAGCATTTGACGATACGCGGTCTGTAAACAGTTGCAGGCAGTATTGTTTACCTGCTTGAGTTGCCACGAAGTCGGAAACAATCGGATGATTGGTAGTTCCATTATTGGTATTTCCGTTTGCCAAAAGCTCAATATTTGATGCGTTATTGTACACAAACAAATTCTTAGCACCGCGAGCATTATACTTGGCCGCCTTGTACATATTGGACGGCGTGGAAGTTGCAACACGTTCGCCTTCAATGAATAGATTGATAGTACCAGTCCATACGTTAAACGTTGCCGTAGCATTCATATAGCTTTTATATTTATCGCCGATTGCATGGGAAACCGACAACACTTGCGGCGTATAGTATGTACCTAAATAGGCCACAATCTTGCCATCTATAAGCTCAAGTCCTGCTATGCCTGTTTGCGGGTATCCTTGTCCGCTCACAGGCGCACCGACACGCATTAACGGAAGGCTTGGAAATTCAGTTTTAAATTTAAGGCCGATAGTGAGATACGGGCTGCTTAAATTTTCATCATTAGGAAGCGTGATATAACCACGCGCTGAAATCCTATACAGATAAATTACATCACTACCTTGATAAGTTCTTTCATAATAACTATCTCGTGTATAGTCAAGCAGTTTGTTGTTCGAGCCTTTGTTCGGTTGTTTTTGTGCAGTACCGTTGTAATGGTAGATTAAGTCTGCTTCCAAATTGCTTGGCAACGTTACATATTCAACTTTAGAAGGCGGATTAACGGTTATCGTGTTGGCTGCTATTTGCTGATTGCTATACACAACACCATTGTTTGCCATGTTGTAAATAGTCAAATGGTATTTGACTTCAGGTTCGCTTGCCACGTTGTTATCATACCAACCTAACGTAGGTTCGGCCAACAGACGATTGCGATACACCCAGTCAATTTTCAGATTATCCTTTTTACCAATAGACGTTATATTGCGCTGATTGTTAATACGAACATTTGCAGGTGGAAATGGAAGGATTTGCCGTCCAACTGTTGTTGTATCAGCAGTTGGCGCACTATCTATCGGCAGTCTACCGCGCATGGTATTGGTCAGCATTTTATACCGAACACGCTCATTCATTGTTCGTTCGGTTGAATCTGTTGCAGCGGTAGGCATAACGAGCCATGCTGTTGAATTTAACGGATGCTCTTGAGGAATGGTATCCAAAATACCGCGTTTTACAACAATTAACCCGTTCCTTATATCCAAGCCTTCAATAGCCATCAATTCGTCATTCACGGCCAAATATACGCCTGTTTTGGATGTTTTCACTTCGTTTTCATTTTGAATTACACCATCCCATGTAATGTAGAATCTATCTTTTATTTTATCTAAAGCATCCAATATCGTTGCGGAATGGGTAAATTCCATGCCCGATTCGGCGGCAGACCAACCATTACTTGTATTATTGGTTGAGAACAAGTCAAACGATAACGCTGAATCAGACGGTTTTTCGGCCAACACCTTCATAAACGTTACCGTATCCTTGTTGCCGGTCGGCGCACCACCTAATTCCTGCATCACGTCATAGTAGGTAGCTTCGTGCAGCTTGTACTTGCTAACAGGCAACGGAATCATTGGATTCGTATTATCCCAAAGCGTATCCTGCTTCTTGATGTAGGTTTGTTGCGGCATACCGAACACGTCTTCAACGGCATCAATCACAATTTCCCCGTTGTCAAATTCCCCTTTGGCAACGTTCAATACACGGCATGGCAGGTTCTCAATCCCCAATTCAGGCCAGCGCAGATTGAATACATCGCCATGCTGAAGAAGGAATGCCGTGCGGTTGGTAGTAATGGTTATTTTGGCAAGTTGCGTACTCATGGCATTTAACTCACGCGCAGCAATCCTAGCCGCTAATTCAGGCTCATGCACACCTTCATAGGTTTGAGTGCTGGATATTACGTTGCCTTGAATGTTGATGGCCGATAAATTTTGCACCGTAACAACCGCATTATTTTCATTGCGGTCTTTGTAGGTAAGCACTAATTCGTTAGGACTATCCGCCCATGATGCACGTTCAAACTTGTTAAGTTCGACAATGGAATCTTCATCAAGTATCGGCAAGTCTGCCAGCTTGTAATTATTACGGATTAGGATTAGCTCATACTTTCCGCTCAATACGTTAATCCGCAAAGCGGCATCTATCGTATCAAGTATCATGGCGATAAAATCTTCAATGGTTGTTTCCCTGCGCCATGCCAGCGATATGCCGAATTTCTCTTCATACAATGTATCGGCGGCTTTTCTGAAGCTATTATCGTCAATATCGTGTGTGTTGTATCCCATGCCCCAAACTGGATTGGTTAGCACCTTGTAGATGATATGGGCTGGATTCATATCCAGTATCTCAATGGATGCACCGTTATCAGCCGTGAAGTTCGAGCCGCGTATTGCTGCTTTATCAGGATACCAAACGTTATTATCACGCCACATACCGAAAATAGACTGTACGCGCACCCATACCGACTTAAAGTATGGACTCATGGCACACCAGCGGAAAGGATTGGTATTCCGATAATTAGCAACAGTATCCCTAACCAAGTTGCCGAAAAATTCATCAGCACTAGCCCGTACTTTCGGATTGTTACCTAAGTTACCAAGTACAAACGAGCGGTAGGCATACATCAAGGCTACGGCGCGATATGTTCCATAGACGGCCTTTTGTTCTTCCAAAGGTTGTCTGTAAGTGCCTTGCTTCTCACGTCCGCTTGCATCTTTGGAAGGCGGTTCGTTGTACGGCAGGATGCCTGAAAAGAAGTTGCTGATATACGTCAAGGCTTGCTCTTTAGTCATATCGTTGGCCGTAGTCGTCAGCAAGCCTTTAGGTTCATAGCCCAGCTTCTCTTCAAAAGCTGCGCTAATGGTTGAATTGTTGAAATTTATTGACCGTATTTGATGACTAAATGATTGCCCCTGATTACCGAATACAAGGCTCAATAATCCGCGCTGCGCAGACGTATCGCCGCGAAACAGTTGAACATACGGGTCAGGTTGTTGCAGCTTATTGCCGTCATAAACGGTAATCGTACCGCTCACACCACCTTCACGCTTTTCGCCGCCGAATAAATTAGGTTGGTCTACTGGAATAACGCCGCTTGATACGCTGCCAGTCCACGCCGTGCGTTCGCCAAACGAGAGTTGGGTTATCTTGTCTACGGGTGCATGGGCTACCGCCATTTGCACACCAAGCTCATAGTGATAGCCTATCACTGGGTTCTTTTTCTTCATTCCCATTGTCAGTTTCCTTTTTAATCACATAATTAGCCGCTTGCACGGCATAGGCATCATCAGATGCAATTAGGATTGATACGTCTATCCCGTTTTGCAGAAAGTCGTACCAATCCCAATTATACATTTTTGCTATCTCACGCGCCCCGTTGTTGCAATAACCAAGTTCGTGCAAATGATGGATATACAGCTTAGTCATTAGCCCTTATCTCATGTACCTTTCCATCGAAGTAGTCAATCACGTTAGCATCTTTGATAAACACCGTACCAAAGACAACAGGTATGTTCTTACCCTCTTCAGCCGTTGGTACATCAAGCGCACCTGCCGTAGCATTATTGTCTTTCTGCGCCCTGCGAGCCGTGTAGTACGAGATGGCATAACTCAACACCATCATGACCAATGCGTAGGCGAGATTAGCCCATATCATCTTGATAGTTCCTTTCTAATATAAGTTGCTGCCGCCAAACGGATTCTTCAGCGGAATGAAGGGTTGTCCGCCGTAGTTTGCCGCATTATCGAACTTAGCCTTACAGGTTTGCAATCTGTGGTCGCAGCCTGCGTACAGCTTAACAGGCGTTACACCTGCTTTTAGGCCGATTGGAATACTGTTAAGCGTTATCGTGTTCGGCGTGGATGCCACGATTTGCCTGAATTCAGCAGCACCCGTTTCATGATTGGTATAGCTGATATATCCACCAGCCCACCAGTCGGCATCCTGATTGTGCTGGATACTAAGCACCGTGCCAACAACGGAAGCAGGTATTTGTTCGGTTGTAAAGTTCGCACGGTTTACACCACACGCTTCGCCATACAGCACATGCGAACACATACGGCTGTACTTCCGTGTAGCACCCAAACGAAGCATGGAAGAGAATACGCTTTCGGCGGTCAATACCAATTCCGAGCCTTGCCATGAAACATTGGTAACACGGCCTTTCCAAACAGCGATAACCTGTTTATCAGGCTGTTGGTATCCAAGCAATGCGTGATACTGCCTAATCGTGATGGTTATCGGCTCACTTGGTGCGGTAACGGTAAACAGGCTGCCTATTTCGCTATCCCTAGCAATATGGATTTCCATGTTGGCTTTAGTTGCATCGCTGTTGTCTTCCGTTTCCCCGCGTTTAATGGCAATGGCGAAGTATTTATTGCCTTCAAAATCAACATCTTCAACATTTGTCGTATAACGCCAAACCTTTGAACTGTACGCGATTTCATACAGTTCAACAGGCAGGCCGTCATCAACTGATATTTCAAACTGCTTATAAGTCGTCATCAAATTTCCCTAAGCTGTTGCAACACGATATTCAGTATTGCCTTATCGTGTGTTTGATAGTCAAATTCAACCGTATCGGATGCAAAACGCATACGCTGCATAAAGCTGATTTGCGTTACGTCTTGGATTGGAATGTTGGCATCAAACGAAACATCTACTACCAACAAAGCACCTTCCGAAACACCCTGTACGGATAACACGGTCAAATAATACACCTTTTGCTTGGTTTGTAAACGTAAAAGCTGTCTTTCACGCGAATTTCCAACTATCTTGCTGAAATATTCATCAGATACATACATCTTGGCTTCGCCGAATTTTATATCGGCAACTAAGCGCAAATCGCAGGCATGGGATGGCACATAGAATGACTTTAACGCACCCTTCTGCCTATGGATAAACGCCTGCCACCAAACAATATCCTGATACGAAGTAAGAAGGTATTGCATCTCACGTTGTACCAATGATGGGCTTTGATGTGGCAGATATTGCCTAACGCCGTATCCGTAGTCCAGTTCTTCAATCTTGGCCTGATATGTTTCGGTCAATGGGTCAGCCCAGTTAGGCTTGCGTTCTAAGACTTCAACGCCTTTGTACATCTTATCGGGCGTAAAGCCGCTTTCAGGCATCTTAATTTTTAACTGCGATTGGTCGGCCACTGCTTCCAGTTCAATTTCGCCCAGTTCGGACGTGATAACCGACAATTCAACCTCTTCAGGCAGTCTTGCAACGTATGATGGGTAAACAGTAGCAGACGCTAGGAAGTCGTAGGATATGGCCGTTGTAAGCGTTATTTTGTTGCCGTCTATTGCGGCAATTTCCAATACTTCGTTTAGTGTTTGAGATTGCCATAACGTTAGGCTGCCGCCGACAACGAAATCGTACAAACCAATATTGTCTATCGTTATTTCCTTATCGCCTTTGGATGCTGGATTTACCAATTTTGGATTTTGCCACCATAGCGGCATCATAAACGCTTTATTCTGCCAGTTATGGATAATATTCCGCAGGTCTTGCAGGCCGTTTCTGTTCGGATTACAGGTAAACGCCATGCGTCTTCTTGGCTGTACCATAAAACCGCGTCGCTGCTCTTTACGGCTATAACTGGTCATAATATCGGTCTTGTACTCAAACTGTTCACGCACCGATTGCACCCAGTTAGGCTGAAACTTCCAAAGGATTAAACGTGTGCCTTCAAAACGGATTATGTTTTTGTATCCGTTTGAGAATGACAATTCAACCGTTCCATCTACAACAGCAGAACCTTTGGAAGAAATCTTTATTTCAAATTCAACACTTGATAACGGTTTGATGGCAACAGGTAGTGTCGGACTGCCTTTTACCTTAACTTCAACACCAAACAAATTATTCAGTTTGATGTTCGTTAGCGATACATCCTCAAAGAAGCCGTTGAAAACATACATCTTTTCCACTTTATCGCCGGTAACGACACCTAGTGAAAAGCCCGTTGTAGACGGTATCAAGTGATAATAAAACTGTGCAAAAGCACCATGATTCAAATACTTTCCGCTTTCCATCGGAAGCATTTGAATAGGTGCTGCATCGGTTGTAACACTGCCTTTCAGACGCACCACTTTTGGAAAAATCGGATAGCCTGAAAGCGCACTGTTAAACGTTCGATACCTGTATTTTTCGGGAATTACATCAGGCCATACGACTAATCCGTTTCTTATGTAAGCCATTCAAAAAACCTCTACTTAATCTTATAGGCGATACCAGCACCCATAGTCAGCACCTCTAGATTGGTACTCAATAATCGTGTAATGACTGGGAAGCATATCCATTCATCATTGATTACGGTTTCAGGTGCAATGTTATCGACTGCAACATGGGCGATATGGTCTGAATAAACCATAGGTCTTGATGGCGTACTTCTGTAATATCCTGCATTTTTTTCAGCGCGTAAGCCTAATAACGGATAGATTCCAGTGCGCCCGTTATGTTGGTTTGCTCCATTCAAATACATTACAGGAAGTTTCCAGAAAACAAAGCTCATGTTTGTTGGGTCTGAACCTGAAAAACACCTAGAAGCTGCATGATATAAACCGTTCCCGCCTCTAACATATGTACTGCCGCTGTAATCGAAACTTAACCCAGTATAGTAGTTTGATATGAATGGATGGCTTAGGTATGAAACATTTGTTCCATTATAAACATTGATTTCTTTTGGTTTAAAACCACTATGATATGAACCATTTGTATATTGGTTGTTTTGATACTGCCCCCAATTACCAGTACCGCCTACAATTTCCCCTGCATTTGCAAGTCCGAAAGTTTCCAGTTTGCCAAAAACAGTATGCCTGAATATACCCGTTTTAACCTCATTTACCATCACATAAACACCACCTGCTTTGATTAAATGAGTAGCAATTAGCGGGTACACCAAACCTGTTGTAAGACCTAAATTGAATTTAACATCTTCATTAAAACGTCCGACATCTTGATTGTAATTTGCGTTAGCAGGTTTGGCATCACGCATAAACATTTCAATGGATGTTGGTTTGAAGTTAAACGTGAAGAATTGACCGTCTTTATGGCGCAGACAAAACTCACTTTGAGAATTGAATTGACCTGAATCCGTAAAATCCCCATGTTTTAATGCAAATGCTTTAACAGCAGACGCTAATTCGGCAGGCGTAGTAATTCGTGATGTTACTTTTTCATAAGCCATTTATATTACTCCATTTTAATAGCGCAGAAATTGTTTACGCCGTTTTCAATCATTGATGGGAAGCAGATGTAGCGGTCTGTTCCAACAGTAATAATATTTTCAGGGGAATTTTCAAAACCAGATACCCAGTAACAGCCGTCTAACCAGCCCAAAGATGCCGAACTGTTTACAGTTGCTATAAACTCGATAGGCATTAACAGATATTGACCGTCCACCGTTTTCTGAATGTTGATGTTTTGTATATACGGCTCAAGCCATAATTCGTTGCCGCGTGAATTGTAAACAAATTTATGGTATGGCGTATTGGCAAAGTATAGCTGGCCGCTTGGCATCATTAGGCTGCCACTGCTTATCTTGTCATCAATCCTACTCGCTGTTGGATTCCAAAACGAACCAACAGTTTGACCATCACTTGTTACATTGTCGTTGTATTGATAGTTGATGGTTTCACTATTGGTACTTCCTCCAACATACAACGGATATGGATATTCTGTATCAGTGCCGTTTGGCATGATGAAACCGCAATGCAGGCTCATATAGCGTGAAGCTACTTTGGCGATAACAATAAACCGCCGACTGTTGGCAAAGAACCAGTATTGGATTTTATTATTCCACAAAGGAATGGATGTTCTTGGATTAACTTCTTCCGAAACAACACCTTGAAATTGTTGGCTCACACCTTTTGACTTGTCATATCCACGCGCAGGAAACGCACATAAGCTGTACAAGCTATTGGTTTGATTAACGAAAAGTGCCATTGGTGCAACAATGGTATCTGTTCGGTTAATACCCTTGCCGACAAAATATCGTTGAAGTTGCCAAGTGCCTGTTGCATTCGGCGTATAGTTACTGTTATAAGGCGCGGCTGTTGAATCTTTTAACGACAACCACGCCTGATTTTTAGCAACAAGGTCGGGATTTGTTGTCAGGAATGCTTCCAATTTAAGCAACAAATCCCCTGCATGGTTAGCAGTACCCGTTACATAAGCCATAAATAAACCTTTCTATTTAAAATTACTTCGTTCACGTTGCCATGCTTGAACCAATATTTTACGGCCTCTTGTGCTGGCAAGAGCTTTTGTAATTGCATCAACAGGGTCAAACGTATTGATTAGCGTGATTCCACCGTTATCAGCTTGTCCACCGCCGCGATAATTATTCCTATGACGTGGATTGTCAGCGGTCAATACCTCTTCCCCTTTCTGCAATATCGCAGGGACTTCGTTTGGTGCAAGCCCAGCTATACCGCCCGTATGGTAGCGTGTAGCCCCTTTAAAGACAAGCGGATTGACACGCTTATTCATACCACGTCCGCCGCCATCTACCAAGCCACCTGTATGAAATAGGTTGGCTAAAGCACCGCTGGCAACACTACCTAATCCAGCACCGCTACCCATACCAAGTGCGTTTGATAAGGCGTAGCTTATGTACTGTTGAAGGATGACTTTTGCCAAGTGTTGCAAGGTTTCAGCCGCCCACTGCGCGAAGGCCAGCGTTAGATTTTGCAAGGCTTCTTTGGCGTTCATTTCGCCTGTAATCATGCCTGCAATGCCTTTGGCTACGGCATCAAACGCTACTTCAGCACCTTTTCCAAGCTGTTGATAAGTTTCATTCATGAACTTGGCATGAAACTCTGTTTGCTGCATCTTGGCATTAAGTTCGTCTGTTACGGCTGCGAGTTCGGCAAGGTTTTCAACTGATGCTTTATCTCCGAGCGTTAGCATCAGTTCGCGCGAAGTTTCCGTATAAGACTTCATCTTAGCTTCAGCTTTGGATAGGTATTCCATCTCAAGCTGTTCACGCCGTGCAACGGTTATTGCACCGCTTGCCTGCATATTGTTCAACAGGCGGATATAGTCATCCTTGCTTTGGATAAAGGCATTGATGGCGTTAATATGCTCTTTGATAGCAGCATCAGCGGCAATCGTTTGCGGATTGTTGGTAGACTTGGCACTGCTTGCATTCAACTGTTCGCGCTGATTCAATATAGCCGCTTGCTGCAAACCTGATAACGAGCTAAAACCTTTTGAGTTTACCAGTTCGTCTAGTTTTGCGCGGGCTGTTGCCATGCCGTCTGCGAAACGTTGGCTATGCGTAGCAATTAAGTCTTGGCCGTCTTTAACCGCCATAGCACCGCGAGATGTAGCACTTGCCACATACTCTGCCATGTTTTTGAACTCTTCTTCCATGCGTTTGCGTTCGGCTTCCATTGAAGCTGTAAACGCATCCACCGCGCCTTCCATTTCCTTTTGGGCTGAAAGTTCGGCATATTTCCGCATTTGCGGCTCAAACTGTTTAGACCACTCAAGTGCTTCATCAATCGTGCCGCCTTTGGAAGACGCATAATCAAGCGCAATCAGTTCCAAAGATTTAGCGATTTTGTTGTCAATATCGGGCTGCATCAGGTTTTTGAAGCCGTCTATGATTTCATCCAAAGTGCTATTGGATAAATCCACCGATATATCTTCAGGTTTGCGGTTAATCAAACCTTCGACACCATTCACGCCGATTGCTTTATACAGGTCTTTCAGGGCTTCCGCCGCTTCAGCCTTCACGCGGGCATTAAGCTGCTCAATCTTCTCTTCAACGTCATAATCACGGCCTGATTGCTTGGTATTGGATAGCTCACGCTCATAACGCTTGGTCTGATTCTGATAATAAGCTAAAGCCTTGTCTTGACGGCTTCCGCTGTTCTCAACACTAACCGACTGCGTTTTGATTACAGGTGCTTTTTGGCTGCTTGACGTGATAATCCCACCATTAACGCCTGTATATCGGGCAATGGTTGGTTTGGACTTACCGCTTTTGATATTAGCCCATGACACATCATTCGTGGCTGCTGTATTCCCGCGAACACGCTGCACGGCATCGGATACCCAATGAGTACCGTTAAATACTGCCACATGGCCGTATTTGCTGCTTTGGCCGAAACCGCGCGGAAGCGACATAATATCGCCTTTTTGCGGCACATAGTTGGCATCGTATTTAACCTCTTGGAAGCCTTGCTTGCTGTTAATTGCGTTACGGGCAACATCTGCACCATTCCCACTCATGACGAATCCAGCTTTTCGGAAAGCATCATTCACATAACGGGCGCATTTGCCAGTGTAATCAGTAACAGCTTTGACTTGGCCGTTTAGGGCTTTAGTCGTCTGTTTGGTTGCAACATCAGCCGCTTTGTTTATTTTGCTGAAAGCAGATACACCACCGCTGATAGCGAGTTCGCTAGGTAGTTTGGCCGCACTGCTTCCGTTTGCTGCGCCTTTAATTTGTGCCAAAGACTTAGCAATCGGCGTTTGAACAGTTTTGTTACCACCATAGGATGTTGCTGCACTATTTGTCCGTGTTTGTGCGGCCTGAAGCTGCAAATTAGCGGCTTCAAGCTGCGTGTTCGCGGCTTCTTCATCCTTAGTGGTAGCTACATCGGAAAACGGGTCATTGCCTGCATACTGCGCTTTTATTTTGTTGTATTCAGCACGATACCAATCGCCTAATGATTTATGCCGTCCGATTGACGGGTCTGTGTTCTTGCCATTCCTACGGTCAATCAGCGTTTGAATCATCTTCTCATAGCTTAATTCCTTCTCTAAGCGTTTGAGAGCTTCCTCTTCAGCCTTCCGTCTTGCATTTTCAGCCTTTTCGCGGGCTTTTTGCACCTTTTCATCCAGCTTGGCAAGTTCTTCCTGCCGCTTGGCAATGGCGCGTTCTTCAGGCGTTTGCGTTTTGTCGGCAAATGGTCTGTTTTGTTTCTTGGCTTCAGCCTGTTCTTTCAAGTGCTGTTCCAATCGGGCTTCAGCACCGTCTTTGGCAACTTCGCCTGCAACTTCTTCAGCAATCTTGGCAAATTCAGGCATAACGGCGGCTTCGCCTTTAATCTTGGCAAAACCCCATGTAAACCAACCGACCATGTATTTGACAATGGACTTGGCCGCCCAGCGCAGGGCATCCAAGCCTTTAGTGATGACACGAAGTGTTTTAACCCATGTGCTTTCAGACTTCTTAGCACCGTCTCTGAAAGAATCTGCGATATTGTCGTTCGATTTGTCTGCCGATTCTTCAGCATCGGTAAACAGTCCGACAATAAACGAAGTTACTGTTGCAATGTTTTCAGTTACACCTTCAAACACCGTGCCGATAACTTCAGATACCGTGCCGATAACTTCGCCGATTAGGAAGAATACATCGCCTAAAACGCCCAGTACATCGTTAAGTTCGATTGTTGAACCAGTAGCCCGCTCAAAACCGCGCACCACGCCTTTTATAATGGCTGCGATAGCTTCAAAAATAATAAACGCACGCGCTAAACCTTTAACCAGCCCACCAATGCCGTTTACGAAACCGCGTATTCCAACACCTGCCGCCGCTGCGTTCGTGGATACCAAGCCGAATTTAGCACCGATATTACCCATCGTCTTCAAGGCAATACCGATATTTGCTGCCAACATCCGTACAGCGATTGCCATGCTTGCAAAGGCTTGCACTGCGCCTACGGCCATTAAAGCACCAAAGGCAATAACCAGTAGATTCACATGGTCTACACACCATTTGAGAGCATCAATGACTTTGTTCAAAGCGGCTGCAATGTTCAAAGCCCACTGTTTACCTTCTTCACTGCGTAAGAAGTCTGTAATTTGAACCAGTAAGGATTTGAAGTTCTCCAACACACCCGCATCGGAAATAATGCGTAACCAGTCTTTCCATGCGTTGTTTGCCCGCGCTTGTTCGGCTGCCAAAGAATGGTACATCTTCTCCATCTGCGTGCCGTATTGCGTTTCGATTACTTTTGCCGCTTTCAGGATATATTCGGCAGTAAGTTCGCTGTTCTCCATCATCTTCAGCAATTCGGCGTTCGATTTGCCAGTGGCTTTTGAGAACAAGGCTAGGGCTTGAGGCAATCTATCGCCTAATTGACCTTTCAACTCTTCAGCCTGAATCGTGCCTTTTGAGAACATATCGCTTAGGGCTTTTGTGATACCTTTTTGCGTTTCGGCATCAGCACCCATCAACTGCCCCAAACCAGCGAACTGCTCATACACATATTGGGCTTCTTTAACATCAAAGCCGTTTTCTTTAGCCGCTACAAACAACTTGGACGCATCTTGAATAACGTCGGAAAGCACCAAACCCATGCGTTCGGCAGTTCCTCTGAAATATGCTTCCAAGTCATCTGCTGAAGTTTTCCAGTTATCGGCCAAAACTTCAGTTCGGATTTTAAGAACCATGCCCTCTTGGCCTGATTCAATCGCCTGTTTGAACAGTTGGATTGCACCGTTTAAGCCAAAATACGCACTTGTTAGGGCGATAATTTGACCGCGCAAGCGTTGCATGAATCCAAGCGCACTACGGCTGCTGTTGCCGAAACGCGCCATCATGAGTGCTGATTTATCGCCGTTTGCCGCCACTGCTGCCAAGTTTCTTTCAAGCCCCTTCAATGCGGCTGCGCTGCGTGTGGCATTTGCGGTCAATCGGCTTTCAGCTTGCGCTAATTTATCCACGTTCACACCGCTGGCAGACAATGTGCGTGATAATGCGGCAACAGTAACTTTCTGCTTCGCATAGGCCGAACCGACTTTATTCAGCCGTGCTACCAAGTTATCCAGTTGGCGTACTTGCGCTTCAGTTACGTTGCCATCGCGCATTGCGTTATTCAAAGCATGGTATCTTTGGTGCAAGGCTGTATATTCAGCTTTCAGATTGTGCATTACTTCCGATTGCTTTTTAAACGCATCAATATTGGATGCAACGGCAATCATCTGTTTCTGCGCTTCACGCAAGGCTTTTAGTCTATCCGTAAGCTGCTGCACATCACGCACCGAACCTCTAATGGCCGTTTGTGATGCGCGTACAGATGCAGCGATATTGGTCATTGTACCTGCGAGATTGTTACCACGAAGGCTGTTCGATACGCGGGCAGAATTAGTGGTATTTACCAAGTCGGCTTCATTTCGAGCGGTAATAACCTGCCTAGACAATGGCTGCTTGGAAGCGTTGATTACATTCCTACGCGATTGCAGAATAGCTTGCTGTTCGGCCAAGCGTTGTTCGGCCAAGCGTTGTTGGTTTAAGGCTTCATTACGGCTTTGTTGATTCTTGGCTGCTTCAGCACGCGCGGCACGAATAGCCTTGACGTTTTCCTGCCAAAGCTGGATGTTCTTACGCAGCAACTCATTATTGCGTTTGATGTTCGCTTGTTCGGCTTGTGCATCACGGATACCAATGGCATTTTGTGCCAAAAGGCTGTTTTTGGCATTGCGTAGGTTGATGATGGTTTGAAGCGTTCTTTGATGGCTTTTATTGAGTTCTTCCTGCGCCGCTGAAATGTTTTTGGTATTGATACCGTAGCGTTCGGCAACAATGCGCTGGGCTTCATAGGCATTCTTAGCCTTTTCAGCACTTTCAGCCATCTTGCTTTGGGCTTTGTGCAAACGTTCAAGCTGCGTAGCCTGCGCTTTAGTCGGTACGCCTGTTTTGCCGATTTTTTCAGACAAGTCATCATAGGCTTTTGATGCCGCTTTCAACTTATCCGTTTGTTCGGCATACGCAGCATTCATCTTGCTCAATTTGCCAGCAATACCCTGCAAGGATACCAGCTTATCGGCGGCAGATGCAAGGTCTTTCAAACCCTGTTCGTATTTTTTGAAATCAGTCTTGCCGCGCAAAGACGCTTTCGCCTGCGCTTCAAGAGTAGTTTTCAATTCATTGATATTTTTACGAACATCCTTAATCGTTTTACCCGATAAGTCGGTTGCACGGATTTGTAGTTCGACACTTCTTAAATCAGCCATAATATCCAAGCCCTATTTGTTTAAACATATTGGTTAGTTCGTGATGCAATGCTTTTCGGTCTTTTTCAGCAATATCGGTATTGCCCGCATCATTAACTAACTTTGTCAAAACTCCATATAAAATAAAGTCTTGCCGCCTGCGTTCGCGTATGATTTCCGCTTCGTTCCGCAACATTATAAGTGAATAAAGGCGGGCTTGCGAGTGGCCGCTTGCTAGGCATACACTCACATCCCGCCTTAAAGACAACATGAAATTTTCTACTTCGTGATATTCATCCGCACCTGCTGCGCTAACGTGTTCGGTGCTTGGCTCTTCTGCATGAATTTCATCAGACTTTTTTTTAGCGTGTCTGATTCAGCCATAGTCAATTCAATAATCGCCATAATGAAGTCGGCCTGTTTACCAATGCTCATGCGTGTATCCCAAATTTCCCCTGCGGTTAATTGCAGATAGTCGTTCGGGTCTTGGCTGCCTTCAGGCGTGTTCGGTTTTTGAATGGCATGAACACTACCATCATCATTGATAGCGGCCAAAAATGCGGCTCTTGCCAAGTCGGGCGCGTGTTTGATGAAGGTATTAGCCAAGTTCATCACGTCTTCAGTGTTTGCACCTGCTGCCACAATTTCGTCGTAAGCATCCATCAAGCGCGTACCGTTAGTCTGCCATTGCGCGGACAAATCGGCAAAGTTCAAACCGCGTACTTCCACACCATGCACGATTTTGGTTACAGACACCACGCCTGAAAAATCAATGTTCGCGTTTTTCATTACATTTCCTTTTAGTGATAAAAAAAACCAGTCTGAATGGTATCAGACTGGCCTTATTCACGCAAGTTTCAAACGTTAGCTGAATACGGGCGTACCGTTGGAATACAGCATTGTCGGGTCGTCGTTGTCTTTCAACACCGTTACTGTAAACGACATGGACGTATAGTCTTCACCGCCTTTCAAGCTGAAATCGCCGTTGGCTTCCAGTTTAGCGCGGGGGATGCGATACCAGCGGTTTTCGCCGCGCACGTTACAACCTCTGAAGTACAATTCGCCTGTGTAGCTATCGCCTTTGCTAACCACCACGTTACGAGTAGCCGCTTTCAGGTCATAAGTAACCACAATCCAAGTACCTTCATCGGCAATCTTGTTCGTGGATTTCTTATCCCCAATCATCAGATAGGCTTGGTTGGCATTGAAAGAGTAGTCGGTATCGGCTACCAAGTCGGCAACTTTAGACGCTCCTGCGCGGGCGTTGGCTTCATTGGCAAAGGTTTCAATCTTAGTGATTACTGCTGCGAATACGCCGTTCGGATTTTGGCGCGTAGCTCCTAAGCGATAGCCCAGTCCAGGCATAACCTTGATAATATCTTTTTCGCCTGTTTTGGCAGTCTGAATGGCATTGGTAACATCGCCCGAAAAGAACATTGCCAAGTTTTCGGCGGAAATGTTGTCAATAACCAAGCTGCCGCTGATTTTGGTGCTTTTCACAAACTCTTCATCAACGACGTTTTTGCCGCATTCAGACGATTGATGTTCGATTGTTTCAGATTCAATCGAAAGGTTGAACTCCTTACTTGCACCGAGATAACGCAAACCTTTGGCAAGGTCTTTACGCTCCACGCCGTTTACGATTGGAAAACGGTTGAAATCAACCATACCGTTAGGAATCAAATAGTCGGTGGTATTACCGCGTGTGATTGCCATAGTTTAATCCTTTCAGATAGTTACTTAATTGTCCGATTGATACGGATTACGCGCATCATACCCGACGTGAAATGAAAAATAAATGTAGAAATACGAGTTTGATTGTACTTCATTAGGCGGATTATGTGCAACAGGCGCGTTGTAGACAAATTTTGTTACAAGATTGCCTAGATTGTACCATTCGGGATATTTTTCAGTACCGTTTGTCGGATTGATTTCATGAATTTTGGCAAATGCCTGTTCAATCTTAGCAATCCACTCATAAGCGGTATCCATTGGATTTTCCACGCTGTTAGGCTTTGCATAACCCGATAGCAGGAAATCCACACGGTCAAAGCGATTGTTACGGGCTTCCTCCTCAACCGTTCGTGAATCCCCTGCGCGGATGGCTTCATTGATTACAACAAAGGGTAAAGGAATATCCGTACCAACCACCTGCCTACCACGATACGCCTTAATTCCTACTTCTTGCTCAATTAGACGGCAAAGCGTTTTTAAAGCGGCCAAGCGTTTATAGTCTGCCATTTTATTTCCCTAGTCTTTCAAATTGCCGCAGAAATTCAGTCTGCAAATATTGCGCTATTTTATCAGCGTTTCGTTCAGCGGTATCCTGCATTACTTGGTCTATGGATGGTGCGTATAACAACCAAGCCCTCATACTGCTTATATACCTACCACCACCATGCGTAATACCTTTTGGCGGCTCACTTGCACCACCTTTTGTTCGCATCATTACGGCTATGTTCTTACGTTTACCGTCTGCAACATCGTCTGAATTTTTACGTTTACCAAGTGCCACCACGAATGCCTTACGCAAAACCTTCGTATTGTTCGGCTTAACCCTAACCGTTACACCTCTTTGCTGCTTACCCTTAGCAGGTATCAGGTTTGGATTAGGTCTAAATCGGTTAAGCATTGTTGGCCTATCCCGCGCGTAAATAGTTGCTTCCAAGTGTGTTCTGCTTGCTAGTTTACCAATACCTGTTTTCTTAGGGTCTGATAGATATGATTCTTTCCAGTTAATCTGTTTGCGCATATCCTTTCTAACCCTACCAAGGGCTTCACGCTTGGCTGTTTGGTTAATAGCCATTGATGCCGCTTGCTGCACCCTATCGGGAAACAGTGCGAGCATTTCATCAAACGCTACTAAATCGCGCAAATCAATATCAATCATGGATATTCCCTGCGATTATGTGTTGCTTGCCATTTCTCAATATACACACGGTCATCGTCCATTTGCGTATGCAATATGTATTCTTCTCCGTCGTATATGATTTTGTCATTAGGCGAAAAATTCAATGCGCGGGCTTCAGCAATCGTGCATAAAACAACTACAACACCTTCCGACATTTCAGCAAAGCCTTGATAATCCACATCGCCTATCAGATTGATTCGAGTGTGTACGCGCACCCTGCAATCTGAAACGCGCCCTGTTGCCGCCGATATGTGCTTAGAAGAAACGGCAAGCCTTTCATGTAAGACTTGCCGCGCGGCTTTCTTCTCTTTGAGAAAATCAAAAGCCATAACTTAGAACCCGATTACAGTTCGCCTTCAGTAGTTTTTTCGCCACCTTCAGGATTCTGTTCGCCACCTTCAGGATTCTGTTCGCCACCTTCAGTGGTTTTTTCGCCACCTTCAGGATTCTGTTCGGCCTTTGGTTTACGGCCACGTTTTGACTTCTCTTCACCGCCTTCAGGCTCTTTGTATTCAACTTCTTCAAGCACTTGATGCTTCGGAATGCCATATTCATCACACAGTCGGTTGTGTTCGGCCAACAGTTCTGCTGAAATTGTGGTTTCATCACCAACATGGATAGACACTCCTGCGTCATTGACAAATGCTGCTGCTGCAATAATTTTAAACATGATTAGTTCCTTTTCTATTACGGAATAAAACAGTCAGGATTATAAAATCCCAACTGTTTGTTGAAGGTTAAGAGTTAGCGTTGAGAACGCGGCAAGTTACGTCAGGATTCAACACAATCGGCAACGGTGCTGATTCAGACAACAGGTAAACATCACGCGGCTCTTGCGAAGTGTATTCAGAATGGAATACACGCATTGGTTGATAACGAGCTTCGCCGTTTTTGATTGCACCAAAGGCTTGAACGCCCATGAATGCGTTACTATCGAAACCGATTACTTCATTATCGCCCAAATAGCGTTTGAACGTGCCGTCGGTATCCTGATATGCGCGGTTATCACTCCACACCTCAATGCGTGTACCGTTTGTGGCAGTAAATGTACCAATCAAACCGACACCGCGTACTTCTCCAGCATTCATGATATTGGTCTTCAAATCCGAACCTCTGAAGTTGTTATCCAACAAGAAAGCACGGTCTTTGTGTTCAAACCAACGTCTGAAGTTTTGCGCGGCAGTTCTACCAACAATCAAGGTATCTACTTCACCACGTCCTTTGTCGTACACGCGGTCTGAAATTTCTTGAACCAACATAAGCGGGTTGTTGTTGGTATTACCCCATGATAGGCCAGTACCAGCGGTAGTGAGTTGCAAGTCGCTGTTACGGCCATAATCAACCGTAGTATCAGGATACATCGCACTTTTAATATGCAGACTGCCAGCGGCAAGTGCTTGGAAACACATCCATTCAATGCGATTCTCAATCATCATTGCTTGGTCGCGGATAATCTTAGCGCGAATCAACTGTTCGCGTTGCTCAATCGACAACGTACCGCCGATATCTTCGCCTGCTGCGCGTGCTTGCAAAGAAGGGTCGTACGGGTGGATAACGTGTTTCTCTTTCAAATACGCAGGGCGAAACGCTTTAGCTTGGAATGGCTTGTTTTGATTGGTAGCCGAAACAACGTTAGGTGCTACGAAACGAGCCATTGCACGATTGTCTTCATAGACTTCATCGTACACAATGGTATCTGTTTTTGAGAAGAATTGTGCCTTAAACAACATCTGATAGAAGTATTTAGGCATTTCAAGGTGCTTGATAAGGCCGCCTTGAATCAAAGTTTCAGTTAAGGTCAATGCCATAATATTTTGCCTTTCTTACAAATCGGTAGTGTTTCGGGTCAGCACGGAATCGTCAAAATAAATACCCCACATACTTGCTAAAGTGTTCAAGGTATTTACTTTTTCAGCGGGCGTTGAACTGGCAATATCGGTAATTGCCGAAACATCAACAGCGTTAATGTTGATGAAGCCTTCTACATACACGGTTACAGCTTCTCCACTTTTTGCAGGAAACGCTGCAACAGCTAAACGAATAATAGGCGTGGTAACACTTGAACCTGCGCTTGTTACAGGTTTTACCTTACGGTCTCCCATATTGTAAGTTACAACCTGATACTGTTTAATTTCACTGTCGGCAGTACCTTCTAAGGTTACAACGGCAGGATTAGCACGGCTGAAAATCGGCGTTAATGCCATGCCTGCATTTTGTTTTTCGCTCATAGCAAACATTTAAATCCCCTTATCAATTAACGGCTTTTGCCAAAGATTCAACATCAATAGTGCCTGTGGTAACGGCTGCATCAGCACCCACTTTAGGGCTACCTGATACAGCCATTGCCTGCGCAAGCGGATTTGATTCTTCCACTTTGGCAGTGGTTTCGGCAGACACTTCAGCTTTGGCCTTATCAGCCGCAGCATCAACATCAGCTTTAGCGGCAGTCAAAATAGACGTTGCTTCTTCAGCGGAAACGTTAGTGTTAAAGGCCAAATGATTTGCCAGTTGGCTAGATGACTTGGCCGCTTCACAACCGAGAATTGCACCAATACGGGTACGCTCTGCTGTTGCAGCATTGACACCAGTTTCAGGCTGTTCTTGAGTTGTTGAAGGTTGTTTTGCATCAATCGTCATGATGTTTTCATCCTTTTTAGTTAAAAATTCAACAGCTTGTTCAACAGTTAAAACTTTGTCAATCAAGCCGATTTCAAGTGCTTCTTCAGAAGTATAACACGCCGCTTGAGTTTTGATAACATCGGCAACATCAATGCCACGATTATCAGCTACCAGCTTTGTAAAACCTTCATACAAAACATTAACACGTTTCTGTATATCATCTTTGGATTCTTCAGTCAAATCCTGATAGGGATTACCCAAAGTCTTTTTATCCCCAGCTTGAATAAATGTTGTTTTCAAACCCAACGATTCAAGGTATTTCTCATAGCTAACGTGCATGGATACGACACCAATAGAACCGATACCAGCGGACGGCACTGCGATAATTTCACTGGCCGCTGAAGCGAGTGCGTAACCACCTGAATAGCAGTTAGTGTTTACCACTGCTGTTATCGGTTTTTTCGCAGCCATCTCACGAATATATTGTGATGTTTCAAAACAACCAGCGGCTTCCCCGCCATAGCTGTTCACGTCCAATACAATCTTGCTCACGTTTTCATCAGATACCGCTTGTTTTACAGCGGCTTTGATGTAGTCATACCCAGTAATCAAACCGAACCAACTGCCGTTAAATCGGTTAATCAATGCACCGTGTACGGGAATATAGGCCACACCGCTTTTAACGCGATACATTGAAGTTTGATAATAATCATCATCGTCATCAAAACCCATAGATGCCACAATCACACCATTCAACGACTGATTCATGGCAGCAATGCGGCCTTCTTCAGTTCGCAAATCTTGGTTTGATGTGATAGCGTGTAGATTGGTTAAAAATTCCCCGCTTGCACTATCCTTGACAACTAAGTTTACTATTTGTTGTGTTAGCAAACCGCTAACAATTGGGTGAATATTCATTCGGTATCTCCCTCATTGGTTGTTTTATCTTCCGTGCCATTTTCTGATTGTGAATCGTCTTGAGATGCAGGCTTCTTGCTGACAACAGCTTTTTCAGCACCGTTACTGATTTCAATTCCAAGTCGTTTGATTTCGTCTTGCTCACGCTTACGCTGCTGTAAGGTCTCCCTCCAGTCCACACCAAGTTTAGCCGATTCCGCTTCGAGCGTGGATAAGCCTGCATTGATTTTAAGAATCGCGGCCTGCGTCTCCTTCATTTCGTCAATCTGTCCGCGTGAAGCACCAATCCACGAACAGTTTGCTAAGGCATCGAACACATCGGGTTTATAAATCCAAGTTTTATGCTTGCCTTTCGGTAACGGGATTGTACCCATGCTGATTTGCTCTTCAAGCCATAACCGATAGATTGCTGTTGCCAGTTTGTCTGCTACCGACTTTTTCCGCGCCTGCATGAATTTATAGGTTTCATTCATACTTGCACGGGCTGAAGAGTAGTTGGTTTTGCTGTAATCGCGTGAAAACTGTTCGTAGCTCAATCCAAGCCCAGCGGCAATATGGCGTAACAATGACTGTTCGTATTCCGAACCCGTACCGCTAGGCTGGCCTAACTGTTGCAAATGTAACTTGGTATTGGGATGCAATACGGGTATGCGAACACCATCAACCTGCAAATTCCGTGTTGCTTCACTTCTTGCAACAGACGTAAGCACTGATTTTGCCGCAGATTCAAACGAAGGCGCGTTGGGATTTGCTCCCATCATTTCGCCTATAATGTTCGGCGGCATATCGGTTTCCAAAGTGGCCGCATATGTTGCCTGCAATACTGCCTGTTGTAATTCAACATCTTGGAAACGACGGGTCATACGCATTTGCTTCAATACCGAAACCAATTCACTAACACCGCGAATCTGGTCGGGCATAAGCTGGTCTATGATGTGGATTACTTGTTGCCGCCCCCATGCGGTTGTAGCTTCAATACGTTTCCACTTGTATTTATTTAACGTATCTGAAAAATCAAACGGATGGGCTTCACGGATATGGTATGCAATAGCTCTACCGTAGGAATCACGCTCAATACCCGATTTGATGGATGCACTTTCAGTCAAATAGTCGGGCGTAGACAATCGTTTTGGATTGATTACTTGAATGGCCGTATTGTATGGCCGTTTGGCATCAGTAATCCATTCGGCAACAGCCACAACTTCGCCGTGCACCAAAAACATTCCTACCGCTTGTCGGATTAAGGCTGTAAAGTCGTTCACACCGCTTGCATCAAGCCAGTTTTGCGTACTTGATGCCGTGTTGTTGAAGCGTGATTCGGCCTGCCGTTGAAAGGCATATAACCATTCTTCATCATCAATACCCAAAACATCGGAATTAGGCTGCGCGTTAAGCCTGAATTGACTACCCACAATATTGTCTTTGTGAATAGTCATTGCGCCTGAAGCGTAACCGTCGTTTAGAATCACATCGCGGGCGCGGTCATCTATGGTATCTTTGTCATACCTGAACAATACGTCCATTGGCAGTGGGGAAGCATTCCATGTAGCCATTTCGCGGCTATTTCTGCTTGCCGCTTCAAGGCCACCTAAACCCTTCCCATCGCTTGCGTGGTAGTTATCAATATCACTCATATGCCACCTTTAGTAGTAAATGCGAAGCGGCTGCAAAGCACCGTTGTTGGCATTTACACCTGCACACGCATTGAGTTCAATTTCCATTTTACGGATTAGGTCGGCAAGTACCGATAGATTTGCGCGTTGGTATTCAACCCGTTCGCCGTTTTGGTCTATGAGTACGGACACGTTTTGCCCCATCGCAATGCGCAGATAGGCTTCTTTTGCCTCTTTAAGCATTTCGGGCGTATATATTGTACAAGTCATTGGTTAAGTGCCTTATTCAAATCATCCCATGACATAGTGCCGTCATCGGAAACTAAAACATCATTATCGCCGTTCGCACCATCTTCCGCAACTTGTTTGAAAACCATCGGATTTTTATCCCAGTCTGCGTAGCGTGGACTTGGATTATTCCAATCCTCACGGTCAATCAGCATTAAACGTGATACGGCAACACCCATGCAATAATACAGCAAATCCCATGCTTCGTTTTGGCGTTTTTGTATTTTCTCCCACCCTTTAGCCAAGCGGACTTCGTTGCATAACTCTTGATAAAAGTCCATCGGAAGCCATGATGGGAAACTAATCATACCATGTGCTGGTATTGTTACATCCAATCGGTTTGATAACGTATCCTTCAGCAAGCTTGAGTTCAACATCAACACTGGCACGTCTCCCCGCGCAATACTCATTGCGTTTTTGCGTGTTGCATCAGGGAAATTGATTTGTGTTGTCGGCGCATATTGCGAACCATGACCTTTTACCAAGTGGAATCTGCTTGCAATACCCTTTTTACGCAAAGTCCTATAAAAATCGTAGGCCATAGCGGTTGTATTTTCGCCTTTTTCGTGGGAATAACCACCACTATCACAAACAGTCATAGTAATACCCATAACCCTGCCGCTTCCATCAGCCAATGGATAAGTCTTACGCATGACTTCCGTTTCAATCAAATCCCAGTCTTCCAAAAACGCAGACGGTTTTACCATATACGGCATATCGTTTGCATCAAATCGGTTGGATTGAGTAATTGAAAAACGGTCAATGATTGTAATATCAAACGGACTGCCTGCCGATATGCCGTGTACTTGGACAACAAAGCGATTTTTCTGTACGTCAATACAGGCAATCAATGCGCGAACTCCAACAGGTACAACACGGTCTCCCAACTCAATAGCCCGCGCCATTAAATGTTCGGGCTGTCGTTGGTTGATTTGTGATTTCGGAATATAAGGCTCTGCCAAGTCGGTATTGAAGAATTTTTGCAAGGCTTCTTCCGAACCAGTTGTCTTAAATTCCTCTTCAGCTTCAAGGAATGATTTAACCAATCCGCCCCAGCTTACAAATGCAGCGGCAACACCACGCAGCCAAAATGATGCTATTTGTGTTTTTCGCGGACTACCAACCAATTCCCCTTTGTGATTAAAGTACATACCATCTTTAACCCATATTCCGCTTTGCTGCATTTCATACCGCTGGGAATAATCAATACGGCTGAAACACTTAGGGCATTCCATGTAGGTGCTATCCGCAATATCCATCATGTTTGTGGCATTTTTATCCCATCGAAGTTGCTTGAAAGTGCCTTCAAATCGCTGATTGCAGTGCGGGCAAGCCCAGTACCACCGCCGCCTATCCCCGCGATTGTACAAAGCAAAAATACCCCTTGTCGGCGGGGCTTCATGCGAACCTTCCACTTCCTGCCAGTTAGGGTCTTCAATCGGTCGGCTAGGGCTGGATTCTGCCAAAGTCATGCGATACGAACCAAACGTGGTAGTACGCTTAGATGCTAAGTCGTAGGGCGAACCATCCCCGCCCACATCATCAGGCATCCTATCGTAGTCAGTTAAGGCTACACGCGGAATCGGACGGCCTGCAAGTTCGCTTACACTGGGATATGTAAGCGATAAGAAGACACCATTTTTGAAGTGTTTATCGCTTATGTTATCGGCATTTCTATCATCATTCAGCAACTCCCCGCATTCTTTGGTATCCCTCAACAGTTTATCTACCCTACGAAGCGAAAAATCCCTACTCATTGCGCTGGTAGGGTTGATAATTAGCATATCCATAGGGTCGCAGGCTACGGTATATCCAGTCCAGTTTACAATCAACGCATCGGTCTTACCACATTGTGCTGGGGCTACTACGATAACACCCGTATATAGTGGACTGGATAAAGTATCCATAGGCTCTACCATGTACGGCGTAGTGCTGTTTTGCCAAAAGCCAACGTATGAACCTTTATTATCCACATAGCGGTATTCTTCAGCCCATTGTGAAACCGTCATGCGTTTAGGCGGTCTTAAAATGCTGGCAAGACTTATCATCATATCAGCAAGGCTTTTGTATTCCTGTTGGCTATAAATCGTTGAGTTCGTCATCATCCACCCTTTCGCCTGTTAATTCAGCACTTCGTATTTTGCGTTCGGCTTCAACTTTACCTCCGAACAAATCCTCAATGCGTTTTGCAACGTTATTCATTGCGTTATCAAGCAACTGTATGACAATATCCTTTTGTGTTTGCGATAACGGTGCTTTCCTATCCACGTCATCCACAATCAGTTTGATACTGGTCGCAAATGACTTGTTAATCTCGCTAACAGCGGCTATTACATCGGATGTATGCCAGTAAGCACCCGCGTTTTTCAGATAGGTTAATCGTGCTTGTTTCGCGTTCCAAAAGTCTTTGGTTAGACGCGCTGGGAAGTGACCTTTGTGTAAAACCTCTTCCCATTCTTCATCACTCCAAGCAGGCGGTACGCAAACACTTGCAATATCACGGATGCTGTAAATATCGTGTCCGTTTCTAACACCTGAAGGCTGAATTTTAGCCTTACGAATCAGGTTACTAAGTTCTGTATTGTGAATATGGAATATAACAGCACCCTGATTGATGGTAACACCTTTGCTTAAAATATCATCAACTGTGAGTGTTGCATTTGTTCCATTTCCAAGTAATAGTGCATTAGATGCTTTTTTCATATTAGCCATGTTTCAATGCCTTTTTACATTTCTGAATCAAGCCAAAAAATGCGTTTTGACTTTCACCTTTATCTACCCAACAACTACGCTGCACCTCTTCATCATATGTTCGAGCAGCCAGTATGTTGAACACCAGCACTTTGTCATGTTTCTGACCACGCCTTGCCAAGCGGCGCAGGAATTGATAGAACTGCCCGTAGCTGAAGTACACATCGTAGTTTATGACAATATGGCCGCCTTTTTGTAAGTTGAGGCCATGTGCGCCTGATTTCGGGTGCATCAAAAGCATTTTGATTTTGCCGTCGTTCCAATCATTCTTTTGAGTACCTTTCCTATCCATCTTCACAGCTTGAGGAAAATGTTTCTGCAAAAGCTCCAAGCTGCCTTGATGGTAGTATGAAATCAGGAAGTTTTCATCAGGGAAACGCGCCATCAATTCACGCAGGGCTTTAATCTTTTCATCATGGATATGATGGATTGTTCGATTGTTTACCAATGCGCCAAAGTCTGAAATACTTTCTTCACTTTCATACACAAAACCTGCCGATATTTGCATCATTTTCTGTAAAACCGACACGGCTTGTTCGGCAACAATCATTGTCGCATCATCAAGCCGTATCATGCCCGACTTGCTCATATCCTGATACAGTTTTCGAGCGTGTTCGGGAAGTTCAAAAGTAACGTTTTCAACAATATAAGGCGGTACGTCTTTCAGATAATCCTCTTGCTTCATAACAAGGGTTATATCCGATATGGCCTTAGTAATCGCATCCTGCGCACCTTCTTTTATCGTTATTTTGTGATTGTATCGGTTGTAGTTGAAATATTTATCCCGATAATCACTCATTGTAAAACCCAATCGTTTGCCATCATCCAATAGCTTAATTTGTGCATACAAACCAATATAACTTTCGGCGGCAGGCGTAGCGGTTAGCTGATAGAAATGGGTCGTTTTGTGCTTGATGCTGTTCAATGCCTTCCAGCGTTTTGTGGTTGAATCTTTAATCGCATCCGATTCGTCAAAAATCACGCAGTCATACGGCCATTCGTCAATACCCCATGCGTCCACCAGCCATTTAACCATCTCTTGATTGATGATATGAATGAAGGTCGGATTCGTTCGCTCCCATTCACGCAAAGCATCGCCCGCCGCATTGGATTTAACCGATTCTGCCTTGTAAGCACGATAATTCCTAGTCAATTCCTTTCGTGTCTTATCCTCAATCTCTGCAAGCTGCGCGGCATCTATGGATGGATTGTTTTTTGTGAATTTATTGATATGGGATTTAACCTTACGCTCAATCTTCTTAATATCTGAAGCATCAAGCGTTCGGTTGTTTTCCATGCGTTTAGCTGAATTGACTTTGGCAACAATATGGTCTGCACGAACAAGTTTGTAGCTCAATGGTGCTGAAAATTCCCACTTTCTGATTTCATCTCCCCATGTTTGGTTAGCAACTTTCAATGGTGCGATAATCAGCACTTTCTTAATGCGGTCTTCATCTATCAAATCCCGTATCAAACGCAAACAGATGGCCGTTTTACCAAGTCCAGTATCAATAAACAGCGCACTTCTTGGATTTTCTTTCAAAAACTGCACGGCAGTCCGCTGATAGTCGTCTAAATGGCCGTCTGTTAGCTCTACGAGTTCGTATTTCTTACGAATCCTATCTAAAAATGACATTTGCTTCCTCCATGCTGGATATAACGTAAACAACAGCACCATGTTCGCGCATGGTATCAATCACGCGCTGTTGCTCAAGGCTTAACCTTCCAGCACTATTCTTGAACTCCACATAAACGGTTTGTCCGTTTCGGATAAATAACCTATCGGGAAAACCGTTTATGCTGGTACGTTCTATTTTTACCTGAAACCAACCGTTCTTTTCGGCAATCAAACGGCTGGTTTTCTCAATGTGGCTTTCGCGTTCAACTTTAGCTGTTTTCATAACGTTTCTTACACTTGCCGCACACTTTTCCGTCTGTTGGTATACCTTTCTCACTAGAATACACCCAGTCTTCATGGCGGTCTGCTAATCGGGCCTCACAATACGCATCCTTTGTTGCCATATTGATTAGATGGTAGGTTACTTGACCATCTTTATGCCCCCATTTAGGCGGTGCTTTTTTATCCAAGCCGAATGCCTTTTCATCACGGTCAATATCGGACACACCCAGTCTATCAAGCATCTCATACGCTTCACGGATATACCATTCATAGTCAATATCAGACGGCATCTCGTCGGGTAAATCCATTGCAGGCATTGCATTTTTGGTTAATGCTACGTTGTTATCATTGCTATTAAGTATGGCTGTTGTTGTTTGTGTGGAATAATACCAGCGCACCACTTTTCCAAGATATACGCCATCTTTATACGCACCACCTTTAACTTGCTGGAATCTAGTGAATTTCAGAAAATCGGTACAGCTTTCGATTGTTTCACGAATGGACGTTCCACTTTCCAAAAAGGCCATTACTGCTTCAATACACACCTGACCGTTTCCTGTTTGCTCTATACCGCGTTCTGCATAACTACCCTTGCGCTTCCACTTAATTTTAGATTGCCCCTTTTCGGGCTTTTTCATAGCGAGATAGCTGTTCACAGATTGACTGAAAATCGCCATATATTCCGTGTATTCCATCATGAAGTTAGTGTCAAATTCCCATGCTGAAATTTCATGCTGCGCTTTATGAAAGTCTTTACGCTTACCGTATATCACAATACCGTCCGTGTTGGCCGATATAATCCGTAGACCAGCGGATTCAATCCGTTCAATCAGCATCAAAAGTGCTAACTGGCCTGTTAATGTTACTTGGATTAGCATTTTCGGGCTGAAAAGGAAGCTGTAAATGGAAGATAATTTTCCGAAAGAGCCATTAAGAGCAATTTTATAGGTTGCTACAATGGTTTTCTTTTCAGGAAGGTGCTTCCAAGCAAGACGGTCATCACGGAATTTCGTATAGTTCCGCAGGAATGGAAGTCCGCAGTTTTCAGGATAGTAACCACCGTTAATAATGATGGACGGATAATAACTACCCACGTCTGCATCACATATAATCTCGTCTTCAGCAGCTACAATGGCTTGTTTGCTTTCGTTTGAATGCAGGCCACCAATGCCTATTGTGTATCGGCTTTGACCAATATCAATCTTCATATCGGCAAGACTTGCTGGAATCTTCACATGGCCTGATTTTTCAACCTCAAAGACTGTATTTTTGACAACATCGTATAGCTCTTTCAATACTGGATGCTTGAAGTGAATAAAATCGGGAATATCATATTTGAAACGCTTTTTGATTGATGAAAAATCAGGCTTGTAAATCTTTCTGCCTAAATCTTTCTCAATCACATACTTGAATATGGATTCCCCGACTTGTGCATCTGATTTAGAACGTAAATCAAATCCGTATTCTTTGGAAATCTGAATCCGCAAATCAATTTGTTCTTTTACTTCATTGAATAAATCAAGCGTGTTCGCCGTGTCGTTATTACAGTAACGAGCGATTTCATCCATCTCATGAGAAGTTAGGATTTTGTGCGGGTCAATCGGAAGGTCTTGCAGCTTCTTACAACCAATGCGGGCTGAATAAGCCTTCAGGCTCAAATCGCCTTTGGGTATCTCGAAAATATCAATATGGTCTAAGCCGTATAGGTATGACAAATCATAAAGGCGCATAAACTCCCATGATTTCAACCCTTGTTCACGTTGCTTTTTGCCGTTTTCGTCTATGTAATCACGACCGATAATAGCAACAGATGCTTCGTATAATTCGTTGCAGCTTGCACCTGTAAGCGCATAAGTTACAAGCGGCATATCATAGTGATTACCGTTGAATGTGATTAGTGTTGCGTTATTCAACCACTTGGATAGCTCTGCAACATCCAAGCTGCCTGAATTTCGCATTTCAAAATGTTTTATTCGTTTGGGATTTTTTGTGTCACGGAATGCAACGAGAAAATAGTTCGGATAACACTCAATATCCATGATGGCCGTAATATTACGGTAATCATAATTTGCCATTTTATTTGTCCTTATATTGATGAAAATTTAAGCAGCCTTTTCAAAGGAAGTTAAAATCCATCGTTGAAAAAAAACAGGCCGATTTTTATTATCAGCCTGTTTGTTGGGATTATTACAGTTCGCCGTCGTTATTATCATCCCATTGTGCTTCTTCTTCACCCCAATCAACACTGTCAGTATCAACCGCAGCAGCCGCACCTAATTTGTACTTAGTGGAATCGTTGTGGACTTTCACACCATGTAAATTTAGTGTTACACCAGCACCATATTCAGGTGATTCCCATCCGTAAAAACCGAATAAGATTGTCATGAATTTGCCGTTTTTGGCAATATCTTTGATTTCAGCACGTTCTTCAGGGATTCGCTGATTCAGTTTCACATTGCCTGCATTACGAACAACTGGTGCAAATTCTTCATTTGAAGAAAACTTGATGCGATAATGTTGTGCAACATCGCTATCAGGGTCTACAAGTTCGCCGTCGGATGTTTCAATTTCAGCACCATCTAAAATGCAGCGTTTCTTCAGTTCAACACGCTCCCATTTTCGTTTGGGTGGCATACTTTTCCGAACTAAATCTTCCAAAAACTCAATTTCTTCAGAATGCTCTTTCTTATTCAGAAAAGCTACCAAGCCGTACTTCAGCTTTGAATTTTTATCTTTGTTAGTGAACGGTTTCGGTTCATCCAACTGCGGATACCAAGTCGGCACATGATTCAACATCACGCAGCCGTTTTCCAAAAGTGAAAGACAACCTACTTTTTTTACAACTTTCATATCGTAACCTCTAAAAAAAAAAAACGTTAAATAATAAAAACTAAATCATGACATTTGCGATTGATTACCCGCCATGTAGGTAAATGGGTGCAGGATGTATTACTAACATAGACAACACAATATCTATGCGTGGTATTCCTGTAAACGAAAGATGAGAGAATGGACAAAAACTCAACCACCGCAATACACCCTGCGTAAGAAGTCGGCGTTTTATTAAGCGTAACGCCGAACTCGCTTATCAGTCCTGCCAATCAACACTATCGGCTAAATCTTCGTTAGGTACAAATTCCTTACGTTTATCGCCTATCGGTGCTATTGTGGGTTTGCCAATACGACTGGCTATCAGCAATTCCACGTCGCTTAAAGGTATTGAGTTGGCTTTGCATAGCTTTTCAGCTTGAGCTGGACTTACAAGGCTGCGTGGATTGAAAGTATTTTCATCTAAGCCATTATCTGCAAAGAATTGATGGACGACTGATTCATCAATCCATTTGCGAGTAGTTCGGCCTGCAACTAACTTGTATGAGGTCATTTTACCGCCTTTCAGGGCAAAGTCAAACAGTTTTTTCTCCACTTCATCGAAAAAAGATTTAACTGGTTTGATTTTGCTGTAAATCTTTTCCAACTGTTCAATACTCAAATCTGAAACTTCAGGAATTTGCATCAAATACTCCCCTTTATCAATACGGTTAATGATTGATTCATTGCTTTCATCTACGGCATCAAAGGCTGCATCTACCGCCGATTCAACATACTTCGCCATTGTGGGGCAAGTGGCCTTTACTTTGCACCACATACACCCCTTTTCGCTTACTGTACGCGGTGCATTTTCAGACCATGCTTCGCGAGCTTTCTTTTTGACGTGTTCGCCAAAAGCGAGCAACTCTTCAACGCTGATTTCCCATGTTGAAAAATGGTGCAATCGTGGCTGGCATATACGCATCTCAACCGTTTTTATATCGTATATGAATCCGAACTCTTCCAATGCTCCAAGTGCATATATCTGAAGCTGCGTGTTATGTTCGGCATCTACTTTGACACCCATGCCATATTTCAAATCAGTGATAGTTAGTTTATTGCCTGAAATGCACACATGGTCGGACGTGCCTTTTTGATTCGGAACAGGCATCAGATGGCTGAAATCAACCTTCACTTCCACAAACTTTTCGCCATCCTGCGCATTACACCAATTCACATATTCTTCAACGTAACCAAGCATATCTGCGGTAACGACAATGGAATATCCATCGACTTCAATCACATCATCAATTCTATCTATTGGTTTTTTACCTGTTTTAAGCCATATTTCGGCCATTTCATGTGCCACCGTACCTTCAGCGGCAGCTTCCGAGCCTTTATCCATTCCTTCCTGCCTAACCTTCATATTTGCCAACAAACTGCCCGAACAATTCAGCCACATTTCAGATGAAGACGGACTGAATACCGAATGGCCGTCTAAATTCAACATTATATTTTTCATATCGAAGCTCCTTTTAGAAAAAAAAAGCCCGATATTAACAATCGGGCTAATAACTTTAGTTACAATCACAAATCATCAGAATTTTGTGTTGCTTCTTCAAATGCGTCTACCAATGCACCATATAAGGATTGATAATTTTCAGATGCAACATCGGCAATTTTTGCAGCCCCACCAACTTCGTTAATAATTTGTACAGCTTGTGTTTTATAAGCAGCACCAAGTTTTGCCAGTCTGTGCGCTGCCTCTTTCACATGCTCAATCGTTGTTTGCGTTACATCGGCGGCAACATCTTTTGTCGGCTTTGATTCAACACCGTTTTCAAGTACATACTGGCAGGCTTTAAACAAAGGCTTATAATGTTCTGGCTGGATTTTGGCAACCATTGTTTGGCCTGTTTCCTCTTTCAATAATTCTTTTGCAACATCACTACCGAATTTGTTTTTAACATCAAGCACGGCAGCTTGCACATCTTGTAATGTAATACCACCTTTGGCTTCAGGCTCTTTGGCTTCAGGCTCTTTGGCTTCAGGCTCTTTGGCTTCAGGCTCTTTGGCTTC
>ERZ773196.119-NODE-119-length-49386-cov-10.175042_pt1 | contig 49386 bp, 78 predicted proteins | sample MGYA00581009_ERZ773196 | MGnify/ENA primary metagenome ERZ773196 (study PRJEB29015, sample SAMEA2738162) | human oral metagenome | biome: human oral; feature: human-associated habitat; material: saliva | place: China | collected 2243 ... | reverse complement strand
AATTTTCTCCAATTTTCTCCAAATGGCCCAAAAAGAGAGGGTTTTGGTTCGAAATCACTCATATTCTGAGCCTCGAGCACACCCTCTGGACCTATTGTTCGGGATGTCCGAACGTTCTGACCAAAAATAGGCACAAAACTACCATGATGTTCGTGTTTTACGAACAATAACCTCAAATTACAAAATTAAAACAAACTGTGATATAATCATAGTGATAGGTACAAGAGAACCCTATTAGAAAGGAAAATATCGTGATTACTTTAGAAAATTTTGGTCACAAGAAGCTAAACGGCCTGCAATATAAAGGGATCGTAAATGTAGCAGGAATTGACCAATTCGTCAAACTAGATGAGCTCAACCCCGCAATCGGTGGCGAGTGGGAAAACAAATTTGACTATCAATATTCTTCAGTATCAGAAAGTATTGCGTCTTGTGTCACACGACACCTGACTACTGCACATCGACACGCAGACTATACTTTTGATACATTCACCCACAAAGGGAACCTTGTTAGTGGGACACGCTCCGACGTATTCCTAAAAGACGGTGAAGTAGAACGAGTCCTTTCCATTAGTAACAATGGAGCTGTGGAATCAAATGTAGCCATCACTATCGAGGAATATGCAGAAACAGTTGTTGATAGACCGCAAAACGAACGATTCGAGACCCTGGTTCACTTATTGGTAGCAAACCGAGTTCCCGAAGAAACCGCAAGACAATTTTTGCTAGAACAAGCATCCCTCGACATCCTATTAGGTAATATGGATCGATTAAACAACCCGTCCAATTTCATTGTGGCGTATGATGTCAACACGGATACATCAACACCAATCAATATGGATTATGGTCGCTGTTTACAAATACCGTATTGGACCGAACGTTTCGAGTCAATGTATGACTTCAACGCGGCGGATGTTGATGATGATAAAAACGATTTTGCAGAAGACATTATGCGAAATAATGATGCCATCATCAACGATTACAACTTCGATAAGAGTTTAGCGGTGTTGGAAGCGTTTGGAGCTGAACCACTACAAATCAACATCGAGGCTGTAAAAAATGATTTGTCGAACCTCAAAGAACAGTTTGTTGGATTACCATTTGAGAAATTTGCGAAAATGAAGTGTGAAGTGCTGGATAAAGTCCTTGAGACGGCGCTCAACAAGGGATTACTTGTTGACACCGCAACACAACTCACCAGAGAAGACCTCGAAATTGAAACAGAAACGGAAGAGCGTATGACAATCAAATTTGACGAAAACCATATGACGTTCCTCATCTCAGGAGAACCGATTATGAGTATTACTGTAAACGATAAAACATTAACCGACATGGAAGTCTATAATGAATTCGCTGCAGAAATCGTCCTCCCACATGAGAAACGATACTATGCAGGTCTAGAACGACAACTTCAACATTATATGGATACAAAGGACGACCTCCCGCATATGATTGAAACCATCAAACGGGACGGCTTCACCACACCAATCCATTACAACTTGGAGTTGGAAATTGAACAATCCATGATTCGATAGAAAGGTAGAATATGGAACAAGAACAATTCAACAACCTGAAAACAAACGTGAAAACAGCACTCAGGGATTATGCCACCCGTATGAAAATTAAACGAGTGCCACAATTTGAAAAACAGCAAGTGTTGAAATTCACCAAAACGGGTCGATATCGACTAGATGTTCGAACTCCGGACGGAGGCTTGCGCATCGATAAGGATTATACCGCACCCGGTATGCGAGTGAAAGAGTTGCAACCCAACGGCCATTACCGTATCGCAATTCTAGATGATGTATTCACATTTGAAAATATCGAACTAATGAAATTGTGGCTCATTCGACGCGCCGACACTGCAATGTATTGCAATGCTGAATTCGCAGCGGTACTATATGAGGTGTTCGCACGCCTCGAGAAGGGTAGTCGCCGATGAAACAGAAACAGTTATTCTGGGATATCGAGTCTTATGATAACTTCTTCTGCGTTGGTTTATATGATGACGATAACACCTTAGAAATGCATTATCTGGTCGAAAATGCAGAGGATGCATTAGCAGTAAAAAGAGCATGTGAAGACTCCGGTCTAAAGCATAAGCTCTATAATATTGCACACGACGCAACACGTCTTTTGTGGCATTTCAAACGGCACATACCAAGTATGGGTAGCGATTCCTTGCTATCTCGATTCCTGGGAACACAAGAAGAAGCTGTCAAGCCAAAAGAAGGTTGGTACTACTCATACAACGGTTTGTCGTATGATATTCAAATGATGAACTATTTTGAACGAACAGTTGTCGCAGGGCGAACCCAAACAACGCCCGCGAAATTACGGCAGTTCTCAGATAGCCTTATTGATGACACCGCCCATCGAATTCCGACGCTTCCGTATGAACAATACGCCAATCAAGTCGACGGCGGATACTTGAACGAATCCATGATTGAGCGCGGTCGCATTATGATAGGTTTGAAGACCCTTGTCGGAATGCTTGGAGGCTCTATCATTGAAAGTGAGTCCAATAAATCGGGACACTCGAACGATATCTATGCAGATACCTTATACAATATTAACGATATCACAGAATTTCGAGATGTCGTATATAGAGGTACCAAGCTAGAAATCACCGAAAAAATCCGACGAGCACTTCTTGAAAAATATGGAGACCGATTGGAGCGAAATGGTGTGACCGTCAATTCATCATCTGCCAAATTTGTAGAAAATATCATCGCACCCGATAAACCAATTGATGACTATCCAACCTGTCACTTCATGTATCCAGCGCCTCACATCGCGAAAGAGCGGGGTATGGAGCAGTTTGACATTTTAGAATATGCCAAAGATTGGTATATGAAAAATGTATACAACGTGGTAGTAAAAAATAATCCCAAGGCCGCTCGAGCTCACTTGGCGAAGTTCATGTCTATCTATAACTTCTATGATGCGTTCAGAGGGAAGAACTGGAATACATCAACCAACCATTTCCTGCAACACGGAATTGCACCACATGAGAAATCAGAACGACGTGAACTGTTGGACACGTTTGGAACCTATCTACCACTAATCGATGCAAACGGTACAGATTCATACACACACGTAAACTTCTCATCAGGAGGAATCCATGGTGCTGAAATTTTCGTTGAACAGTTGATGAAGGACCGTGCAAAAATTAAGGAGCTAAAAGAGAAATATAAATATGTCTCACTCATTCCGAAAAAAGAAGTGAGTCAAAAACTATATAACTTGATTAAAGTTCAGTCACGAACCGTCGTTGAAGGTTATCCGGCCCATTTAATGCATGAGATTCCGTACTTCTTCCATCAAACAGAAGAATGTGACGAAATCATCGACCCTGAAGAGTTCACACCGTTTTGTTACGATAAAAAATCAAAAAGTGAAAAACTTTTGGAACGTTACCGCTACACATCCGCGGGTCAAAGCGTTCACCAAGACTTTGCTGGATACTATCCAATGTTATTGATTAACATGGGAGTCTTCTATGACGGTCATGGGAAAGATATTTATCGTGAAATTTATGAACATCGTATTGCTATCAAATCGAAGCTGAAGACAATCAAATTCCAATCACGCGAATGGATTGAGACCAACATCATGCAGGAAGGTTACAAATTGATTTTGAACTCCGCATCTGGTGTGTTGGACGGGGGATTTGATACGAAAGTGCGCGCCAACAACAAAGCTGTATCAATGCGTATTATCGGACAATTGATGACCTGGATTATTGCTCAAGCATTAGCCATCCACGGAGCTCGTGTACCGTCATCAAACACAGACGGTATTTATGTGTTCAATATCGACGAAGAGCTGAATAAGCAGATTGTGGACCGAGAGTTGGAAAAACTTTTGGTAGAAATCGACCCAGAGCCATGTTTCTTGATTTCCAAAGACACGAACAACCGTGCCGAAATTGACCAAGAAAAAGGAGAAGTATTATCAGCTCGTGGAGGAACCTTGACATCACACGGTGGACCAGTTGTTGATAAACGATTGACGCACCCGGCATTGGTGGACGCAGTACTTGTCAAATATCTTCAGAACGATGACATCGTAAATAAGCCGATTGATAAAGACCTTATCCGAAAAGCTCTGAAAGAATATCGTTCGGAAGTAGACCTGTTCACATTTATCAAAATGACTGCTTGGGTGATGCGCCCAACAAGTGGATCAATCTTCATTGATTCCAAGGATAATGTACATCCAGGAACCATCCGTACGTGGTTGACAAACGATGGAGTGAAATTGAAGCGCTATGCGACTGCTAAACGCAAACCAAGCATGAACTACGATGAGATGATTGAAACCTTACCAGACAACTCACCAGTCGGGGATCCAAGCGTGGTATCCCGACTAGGACGCCTAAAAGTTTTAGATAAATTCTCTGACGCCATTCGCGTCGGAGACTATCGAAATCTAGAAGGCTATAAGAAGCCCAATGATGAGCGGGATAAAACGTCTGTATCCATACTTGGCGAACAAAAGATATCCAACTTATCAGAAACAGCTCGTGTGTTTATGGACAATACCTCATTATATGAAAAATCGGAAGATGAACTACAAGCAATCGAAAATCAACTCGACACAGAAGAGTACGTAGACATGATTGCAAACTTTGCCAATGTTTGGCGTAACGAACTGCAACCGTCCTAGGTTGCAGTTTTTGCTTGACAAATTCAAAACTGAGTGATATACTAGTGATATCAACAATCAGATATGACAATAAATAAAGTTGAAAAAAAAACTTTAAAAAACTCAAATTTCCCTTGACAGTATATATCATTAGTGATATAATGGTGATACCAAAAGGTTGAGATACGTGACGAACATCTTGTAAAATGAGTCTAACTAAGATTATCTACCTAATTTTAAAAACCTAATTCAAAAACAAATAAAGAAAGGCAGTCAGACGCCGCGGGTAGAAGCAACACACAATTGTGTGGTCTGACGAGGACATCATATGTCAACATTCACTTATACTGCACCTGTATCTATCTTCCCAAGCTCAAAACTTGATGGTTCACCATCTCGTCGTTTGGTACTTTCAGTCAAACCTGAAGAATTGGTAAACGTACCGGCGGAATTGTTCGCGGTGAAGGTTAGTCAGTCTAAGAACCCGCAAAAGACAGGAACTCTACGTTTCAAATACTTCGCATTCAAAGCGAACGATACTGCACAATGGTCTGACCAAGCGTCTACAAACTTTAACGTAGCGACACCAGTAGAAGAAATCAAAGCGGCAGTAGTGGCGGCTATCGGAGCTAATCCAGCAGCTACAGTACAATTTACAGTAAACATGCCAGGTAAGTTTGCAAACATTGAAACCGCAGACGGACGTTATTCATTGTTTGACTTCAATGAAAATCCAGATGGAAACCTTGGCTACTATCTTAAAGGAGGTACGGTTGTAACAGTTACGTTCACTGAGTCTGAGCACCAAGGTAACTCATACTACCGTTTGAAACTTGAAGCGCGTGACAAATCACCAGAAGAATTGTTCGTGCGTGGCGGACGTGGTAAAATCTTCGGACAAGAAGACGGTATTGGCGAAACTTCTGGTTCTACCGATGCTGGAGTGACCGAAGAAGCAGCTGCATCAATCTGGTAAGAGGTGATGCATGGCACGCCGTGTCCTCATCTTGACAAGGGATCTCGGAATTTCCGATATCCCTTTGTTGAGATATATGCAACAAACACCGGAACAAACAGTGTTTCGGTTAACCAACGACCAGGAGCGGTATGAATTTGTAGTCCAATTGACGAACGATATTGGTAACGCAAATGGCTTCAAAGATTATACCACGAATGGTATGACGGGGCTGACCCCATCAACTTATTATGCAAAATTATGCAAGAATGATCCCGTAATTCCCGCCTTTTATATGGCGACCTTGTCAGATGGTAAATTCACTAAAATCGAACGTGTAACTTCTAAAGGTTTGACGGACTTGACTCGGGGTCGAATGGAGGAACCTTTGAATTGATAACCCATGTCAAAGAAAATCTGAAACAATTGACTCGACGGCTCAACAAAGGGGACATCGAGGGTTGCATGAGACTGATTGGAAACTGCGATACAGCGCCAACATTCATCCAAGCCATGTGTATGGATTTGCAGGAAGAGTGTGTGGAGGCGTTGATAGATATGGTGGAACATCCAGAAGATAAAGAGAATACCATACAGTATCTAACGACCCAAATCGCACGCTACGAAACCGGTCTCAAGGACGAACAAAAGAAGTATCACCGATTCATGTTCCACGAACCCGACCATAGTATTTTTACACGATTGGGTCGAGTGAAAGCTGAATATGAACCGCGGATCATGCTTAAAAATTTGCAATATCTAGACATGAAAGCCGCCATCGACTCGTACATGACGGGTTATAAGCGAGATAGACATGAATTGCATCAATGGTTGCGACAAGTCATCCAAACGAATTAGAAACCAAAAGGGTTTCTTTTTCATTGTCGAGAAAGGAAAATAATGATTACAAGAGAATCAAACCCAAATGACACAATTGTATATTCAAAGAATAATTGTGTCAAATGTAAACAAACAAAAATGCTCCTCGAACGGGAGGGTATCCCATTCATAGAAGTGAATATTGAAGAAAGTGGCGACATGGATGCGTACATCGATATGCTAAAAGCGGGCCAAGAAAAGTTGGCTATGCCCGTCGTTTACCCCGCAGTAGGAGATATTTGGTCGGATTTCCGTCCAGATAAAATTAAACAGCTAGGGAAGGAATTGTCAAATGGATGCTAAATATCTGTATGTCAATCAATATGACGGGGAACTCAGCGTTACCTTACCAACAACCTTCCGAGAAGGTGTGGTGCAGATGATTGTCGACGCGACACTTGTAGCCGAAACCGAACTATTGCGTAGAGAAGAATTGGACACATTGGCTGATATGTCAGGCGACATCACATTTGAGAAAACATTCGATACCGGACAGTTATCTGTTTACAAACTACCAAACCGCGAAGAAGCAAATGTCTTCTATCGTGAAGGTGAACACCTATACAGCGGAAAGGTTATCAAACTGTAACCAAACTGTAACATGGAACCCTAGCGAATTTGGTAGAAATGTGATATACTAGTGGTATCAAAGGAAAGGAAGAATCGAATACGATCAAATTCTATGACACCAAAATGGACGAAATTCGTCACAAGTAGCGTTGTATTACTATCACTACATAGTGGCGTAACGACAGTATTGGCAGAAGAAGCCACAACGCCTAAAACTGAACAGGCAGTAAAAACAAAAGTTCAGAAATTAACGGAAGATGTCAATTCCTTGAGAGTCAACCGAGCAAGTATTCGACTACAGTTGACCAACCTTCAGGATAAAGCGGATGCGAAAGTACAACGCTTGAATATTCAGAGTCAACTAGATGCGTGTGAATTGAAGCTAAAGAATGCTGAAGATGACCTCAAACAAGAAAAGGACCGCGTCGCTGAAGAAGCTAAAAAAGCTGAAGAAACTAAAAAAGCTGAAGAAGCTAAGAAAGCTGAAGAAGCTAAGAAAGCTGAAGCTGAACGTAAGAAAAATGAAGCGATCGCTACAGGTAAACCCGTAGCAAGCAGTTACACACCAAGTTATACACCACACGCCAATTCATACCCTTGGGGGCAATGTACATGGGGAGCTAAGGTATTAGCACCATGGGCAGGTGATTATTGGGGTAACGGTGGTCAATGGGCCGCGAGTGCTGCAGCTGCCGGATTTAAAACCGGACACACACCTGTAGCCGGAGCACTCATCTCATGGGATGACGGTGGTTATGGTCACATCGCTTACGTTACCGATGTTCGAGAAGATGGAATGATTCAAGTTCTTGAAGCAAACTACGGAGGTAGCGCATATGCAGCTAACCCTGCAGGAATCCAAAATTACCGAGGATGGTTCAACCCAGCAACGGGAGGTAACTATACCTACATCTATCCGAAGAATTAAGAGGCAGAAATGCTTCTTAATTTTTTTTTGCATTTTTGCATACGCAAAAATGCCAATCAATGGGGCAAAGCCCCAACCCCCTCTCCCATCACGAAATCAAAGTATCAATACGGGAGACGTGTTGCATACGCAACACGAAATAATGGGGTTTCACCCCAAGCCCCATATTTTTTATGAAATTACAGAAAGGAAGACCATGGAAAAAATAAAACAACAATTGCAAAAAATAGCTATACTGACACCATATCATTTAGGAAAACTGATTGCCATGGTGGAGCAAGTTGAACAAGAATTGCACCGTAACAAACAATACCAAAACATGTTAAATCGACAAGATATTGCAACATATCTAGAACAAATCAAATTGCAAGCGAATATTATTCGAAAAGCTAGAAATACATATGGAACAAATGATTTAGTCGCTGTAATGCGACTAGAAATCGCTCAAAATCAGTTACAAAAACTACTCAAATAAACCAGACATAGAGAAGTATATGGAGGATAACATATGGACGACTATTATATCACTTACCACATTGACATCGCAACTCTACATCAAGAGCGCCTACTCGAACTTCTCAACGATTTCCGTTTAGATATTCTCATGAAATACAAACAACTAACGGATATTTACTATAGCGTCGAAGATGATGAATTGATTCAACATTGTACGACGGTTGAAAATCATTCATTTAAAAGGCCATTCTCCATGCTCCATCTGAACGATGACAGTTTTGGAAAAAATATCCTAGCAGAAATTACTTATGAACTTCTTGACGATTGGGACGTTTTTCGAGAGGATAGTTTGTGCGCTATTGAAATCGTCCAAGATATCGCACAACAAGAATGTGGGGCACTCGCTACATTGGGTGAGCAATATGCGAAATTGCTCGACACAAAAGGCCCAAAATGGCTCTACGCGATATATAATGACCCCAAACAAGCAGTAGGCGAATGTCATCAATTGTTTAACGACGGTTACGATAGTGAAATCACAATCACATCACCAAATAAACCATTCTTCCAATATTAAACAGAAACGGTATATAGAAAGGAACCCACATGAACAAAGAACTAAACGTAGCACGCGTCTTGAAACAACTCGTCTACATCCTTGAAGAAAACGATTTCGTGCTCTATTACGATAAACGCTTCGAGTCACTAAAACCACAAATCGATGAACACGACTATCTCTATCATCAATCCTATGATGGCCCATATAGCCCAGTGACTTATTTACAATTCCGTGATAGTGAGTCAAAGGTCGACTACAATTTGGATTATCGTGATGTCTTTACTCATACACTCCATTACTCAAAATATCTATACCCAATGCCTCAAAATCCATTTAGTCATAAAATGGAGACCTATCTGGACCCGTACAAGGTTTACTCCGAAGCTGAAGCAAAAGAACTTGCTGAAAAAATTTTCAACGAACTAATGAGCGTCGAAAAGATGCCACTTGGGTCAAATGAAGCTCGTCCGACAAAATACCGTGAATTTATCACACTCACAAAAGAGCCAATCACGCGAGAAACGTTAGCGGAGCGCATCTATAAAGAACTTGAACCACATTATGGGACAGTATTCCTAGATGAACCGTTCTACCCAAGTGTTGAACCACTAGATGAAACGCGATGCACTATTTCGATTACACCTGACTTGCACATCAAAGTAACCGTAACGTCTGAAGAGTATCCTCGCAAAGAACAGCGAGTATGGTGTGGAGTTCGTATGCAGTATTGTGAATACGACGAAGATACACAAGAACTTGTCGAACAAGTCGGAGTAAAATATTCAACAGATAAAACAATCGAAAGTCCACGTATACTATGCGCCACCATTCAAGAATTACTTGAGAGAATCAAGTACGTGAAAAACTAGAAAGGAACAAAACGAATGACATTATATGAAGTATACTACCATGATGCCTGGAGAACAAAATCAACCTATGGGCGCCAACATATTACAACAAGTGCAGAAGACGCTGAGCAATGGCTACTTGAAAATATTGAAGAATGGTACGACGAAGACGATGATCCAAAAATTGATTATATTGTTGACCAAGCATTGAATCAGGAATTTAATTACATGACGGTCACACTCATCACCATTGACGAGGACGGAAAGGTGGAGTGGAATTAATGCGCCATGTCATTGTAAACACGGGAACAGTTCCAGAAGCTGAATTGGCACGGTCTATCGTCCTCCCAATAGACAGTTTGACAGAAGAACGAAACATTGTCAGTATGACACATGAAGTGCTTTCAAATGTCGAACCGGACTCAACCCTATGTATCGCAACCAACAATACCATTGCACTATACACAATCCGAGCGTATATGACGAAGCATTATGATGAAGGGACGATAGAATACCGACACTATAACGGAGCAAACTACAAGAGCATCCGTCAAGGTGAACGCGGTGATTTAATTGGAAATGTTGATAACTTTTTTGACGCTATCGATAGACTTTTGCTCGAAATGCTAGGACTTGACTGAAGAAGAAAAAAAAAAAGGAAAGTTATGACGAAAATCATTTTAGCCTTCCCCTGTATGGGTAAAACCTATTACGCACAAAATAATCCAGAAAAAGCTCTCGATTTAGAGAGCTCTGATTATTTATTCGATAGGACAGGTTACGAGCACCTCACATCTGAAGAATTCAAAGGGATTCCAAATCGTAAACCAAAGAAAAACGGTGACGCGGACTATTTAGAAGCCATCGATGAAGCTGTCAAATCAGAAAAATACGACTACATATTTACTGCACAAAACCCAGATATCGTACACGGTATCATTAAACTCGGTTACACTGTTCACTATTTGAAACCACTGCCAACTGAACAGTCCGAAGTCATTTTCAAGCAACGAGCGAAAGACCGCGGAAATAATGATGCGTGGATTGAAAACGTTGTCAAATTTCTAAAACCTTCACCGTTGTCAATTTTTAGCGAAGATGAACTAAAACATGTCTATGTGCATTTAGTTCCATCAGAAAGTTACGTAACTGATGTACTAAAGAAAGGAATCCTATGAATAAACACGAAATACGCACCATGTCCGATTTCGAAAAAATACAAAACAGAATAATGAATCTACCAAAAAGAGGTGAATTATCGGACGGTTATCATAGCTTTAACGAATTGTATTACCATCGTATGATTTTGTTTTCAATTATTTGCAATCAAAATAAAACGATCTCTTGGAAATCAAAACTTCATGAAGACGGGACAATGTTTGAAGATTACTTTATAGCAGGGATTGATACACCCGACGGACAATTTACATATCATTATCATATCGACCACTGGGATAAATTCGACGTGGTTGAATTAGAAACCGCACCCCATTACGACGGTCACACGCCAAACGACGTCACACGACTTTATAGCATTTTGTCGTGAACTATCCATTAGAGAGGAACACCCATGATTACACAAAAAGAACTAGAAGAACTAATTCGTGAACATGGTCTGGCACCATACGTTTATATCAAAAATGAGAAAGAACAGTTCAAAATTAAATTGATGAATCACGCCAACTACATCACCTGGCGTGAAAACCCTCGTCAAACAGAACTTTTAACAATTGCAAAAGACACTAATCATAAAAACATCATCAAAAAGCTCAACCATGCAAAACGCATGATTGACCAAGAACGATTACGCGCTTACGACGGATTGACGGATTTATACAAGCACATTCTTGAAAAACGCCGACTCAAAGAGGCCTATGAAAAGTTACTAACAGTACTTGAACACGTGCGAGACGGAGACCAGTCTAATCCTTGGTTTTTGGTATTTGTGCAAAGCCAAATTTATAATGCATCTCAACAGTTAGACATCACCCATCAAGAAGCACATATCTTAAAAGGTATTTCAAGCCACCGTTATCGCCATGATGTATTTACCCCGATGAGTGACCCACTTTTAGCTAGACATCATACGTTCCACAAGATTTCTGTCGACAAAGGTAAACTCAACAAATTCATTCAATTTGTGAAAAACGAAATCGCAGAGATTGAAAAATACACAAAATAGGGAGGAAACCAACTATGGGGAAGATTATCATGTCGCAATCTAATATCGAAGTCGAGCAACTATCGTCGGGTGTGTTCATTTTATGTATTTTGGTATTGCTCCTCGCATGGATGAGTTATTCATATATATCAAACGGATTTAAAAACGGTTTTAAAGAAGGTGATATAAGTATGATTGTATTCTCGACAGTTCTCACAATCACGTCCCTTTGGGGCGCATATACATTACTAGATAATTCACAAAAACGATACATCCAACAAGGCACGATTGCTCAAGCAACTAGTAAAGTACCATATTACAACCTCAAAAAAGACGGTATTCTCATCGTTGCCGAAAAAGAACCCGACGCTCCTGATTGGTTAGTGGATACCGTCGAAACAAAAATCGTGAGCGAAAACGAAACATCCTATCAGGTACAATTTGAAAATCAATATGCACGCATCAACAAAAAAGACCTGAAATGAGGATTCCACCGAGTTTTTGGAGTGAATTGGTGTCCCAAAATGAAAAAGGAAAAATGAAAATGCAAACAATATTAAACTACGCAAAAGAGATTGTAAATGAAATCTATAAGTATGATGAGCACTGGAACTACAATATCCTAATTGAACCGAATGAAATACAGCTCGTCACAAAAGACTGGGATATAGTACACACTATTATGTTCACAAACAACTCATTCAATGTCACGCTAGACTACGGATATTGTGGAGACATTGATGACTCCTTCGAAACAGTCAAAGATGCTATTGATTTCATTTTTAATTAAAGAAAGAAGATGACCTCTATTGCAGAAAAGGTAATGAAACAAGAAGCCATGGATGGTGAGATTGGAAAACATTACAAAACCAAAATTAACATGGAAGCTGAGATTGAAAAACTTCTTAGACCCATGAGTACCTATCTTCTGATGACGTATGCACTGCGAAGTAGAATGACAGCTGAAAATGCATACGGTGACTTCAAAGGTGTGCTCACATTGCACAACGACACAACCGAAGATGATACATACCATTTTATTATCTTTAACAAGGATAGGCATCACGACCTTGCGAACTTTTACTTCCACTATGAACCTGATAAAAGTACTGTTTATGTGACATCTGGGAATGTTGCAACACTAACACTGTCAACCGATGATGTCATCGACGTGCTAAAAGCCACAATCGGTATCGATGATTAGAAAGGAAAATTCAATGAACTTCAAAAAAGTAGCTCTCACCTTCACAGCTTTCGCAGCAGTAGCCATCCTCGCAGGTTGTGAAGAAGAAGCATCCAAAACAACGCATGCTGTCAATATCAACTCAACAGAGAAAACTGTTCAAGAAAGTCCTAAAAAAGGTATCGACCGTGAACACACGATTACCGTCCAAGGTCAAGAAATCCAACTTGAAACCAGTTATAAAGTTGATGAACGAAACCTCAATGACTATGTCTTCACAACACCGTCTATCGCTGATTTGGGTGTGAAACTTAAAAACGATGCACCACAAAACTATAACATTCACGTCACCAACCTTTATGCTGACGTATCAGTATCGTCTAAATACTCACGGTTTAACGGGTTGCGTCAAGATAGTATTAACCTAAACCTGACTCAAGCCCCGAATGGTGGTTACGATATTACGACAACCGAAGATTATGTACAACCGTTCCAAATTGAATCAGTGAATCAAAACGAATCATTCATTCACGGATGGAATGGTTACATTAGCGAACACTATAGTTACTTGACCGAACGCGATATTAAAAAACACAGCAACGGTGCTGTTTTACGTACGGTGTGGACACTATCGATCGAAGATACGCAAACACATAAAACCTACAGTAAAACAGTTTCCGACACAATTTTCATGCCGTCACATACAGAAGAATAGAAAGGGAAACCCAATGTTAGCGCAACTCCTAATAAACAACGACTTTGAAATTATGATGTCACTCAGCATAATCGTGATGTCAGTATTCCTCTCTGCCATTACGATAGTAATTGGTGCAAGCGCAGTCTTGAACGATGACGACCATTTCATTGGACTTGTGTGTCTCGCTGTAGCGACAATTGGAATTTCTGGTGCTTATGTATCCATACAACAATTGAACAAACAAGTTGACGAAATTAAAACCGTTAAACAAGGTCACATCGAAGACTATTACAACCTAACAAAAGATGGAAAAGCCATCAAGTTTACCCTCAAAGATGATAAATCAGATTTGTTGCAAAAACACGCTGAAGCCAGAATTATCGACGAAGACAATCAAACCTATCAAATTCAATACAAAGACACGATTGACCGGATACCAAAAGCTACGGTCAAATAGAAAGGAAACCGTATATGGGAAACTTTAACAAATGGAATCGTGATGAAAACCATGAGAGCGACAAATTAACTGTCGTTCTTTTTGTGTCACGAAACAAAGATAATAAAGACCTACCAAACTTTACCGAACGCAGAAATGCATTCACAACTACAAAAGAACTAGACAAATTAAACCATCAGTTTCAGGCGTTTGTGGCCCAAGGTCGACCTGGTGAGTTATGTCGGATGTATGTTTCCGTTAACCCTCGTAGCAACGCTAAAACATTTAAAGCGATGCAACATAAAATGCTCGACAATGAATTCAACCTATCGAGCCTGCCACAAAGAGTAGCTGCACTCGCAGCTAGGAAAGAAAATGCATACGACTCAAAACATCTCAAATGGTTATTCGATTTTGACCCAGTGGAGGGACAAAATACCGAGGAATTGCTGCATGAGTTTCTAAGTGATGTGCAAAACTGTCATGAAACAACACAAACGAAAAAAGGTGAAACTCGACCGACAATGACTGTCGAGACACATAAGACACCAAACGGGTACGGTGTAGTGGTTGACCAACGATTTGATACACGGGAACTCTTAGCCAAGTGGACGAACGTTGAATTAAAACGTGACGATCTTCTTTGTGTGCGGTGGACTAGAAATCATTATCTAACTGTCGATTTAAACAACACCCATCCATCGACACCTTTCACACCATAAATCCGAAATGGAATAACTACCCAAACTATTAAGAAAGGAATATTCATGGCAAATCAGACAACAGCGTCAGGGACAATGTCCCTCTATGCCGAAACAAATATTAACGCGGCTTATCTACTCTATCTGCAATACTTGGCAAATACACCACTCCTTATTAGAGATATTAATAGTGCTGTCATTAATCAGCCCACATCACTCGACAAACTAAACGCCATTCTTGAAGAATTCGACGACCATTATGACTACGCGTCACATTTCGATGGTGATGGTAATGGCTCATTTAGACATGTGATCGAAAATTTCTTTGAGGACATTTTCAATCATGATTACGGAATCGCGCTCAACGCAGTTCGTGACAATTTAAAGCAATACAACTTTGAAGCGACTTTCAGCTATATTGACGAAGATTATTCAACCAATTATCTTTCACACGAAACCGTCAAACTTATGTGGAAAGACCAACATACAGAAATCCTTGAGACCAGTCAAATGAACGATGAATGCACAGTTGATAACCTGCTCGAATTGGACCTATACGGTGTTGGGGATATCTACTCAGCCAATTGGCTCATCAATCATTATGATGAATGGTGTGATAGCTTTACAGGAATGGGCAACTATCGTGAGCACAAACGTGAAATGATTGACTTACTTAAAACGCACCCACAACCTCTTCGAATTTATTCGCAATTTGAAGAAATGATGAGTAAAATTCCTGGTGGACTTGAGCTCACTAATCGACTAAATAAATAGAAAGGAACAGGTATGTCTCTATATAGCTACCTAAATAAAGAATCAATCGTTATCAACAAGTTGATTGCCTTTACACAAACGCCTAAATTTGAAACATTAATGCAACTATTGATGAAATCGGAAGCCATCACAAACAACCACCGATTGGGATTTACGAGCCCCAATGGCGCAACTGAAATAAAAATTCATGACTCAAAAATCATCATCAATGTAGACCCACGTGAAGAATTAGAACCAACTGTCAAGATTGTAGGCTATCCATACAAATTGATGCCGATCGCCGAAATTGAACTCGACTCAGAAGCGGGAACCTATACCCTTACGAATGTTGATAATCGCTTCCACGGAGTGCTTGACAGAACAATTGAGGATTTAAACTACTTGTTTTACCAAGGACTTGATTAGAAAGGAACTACGCATGTATACATATAAAACAGTACACGAACTTTCACAGCTACTCGACAAACATTGGCAAAACACTGACAACTTCCAGCTAGAATATCAATTGGAGGGCGAAGGTGACGACCAACTCATTCATTTCAACATCAGAGTTCGTGGCGAAATCATACTACAAACGACATGTGACATTTATAACGTTGAAATCGACGTGTATAATTTGGATGAAGACGTTAAAGAATGGTTCTGGGAACAATGGTACGACAACTACGATCGAGAAGACATCGCACTGCCTACCGAAAAAGGACGAGACATCGAACTCGGCGAAAAGGTTGCGGTCTCCGATCCATGCTATGACCTAGAAAATTGGTGTAACGGCACCCTCGAAAATGTAAAACCCGGAACGTGGCGCACGAAAGCCGAGAACTTAAATATTAACAACTGGGGTGAACGTTGTTCAGCTCTTATCGCGTGGCATGAAAGTGTTGGAGAACCCGACGATGAAGATTACGAAAAAACCAATATCCATGTGGGTGTAGATTCGGGGCAAGCCGGTATCTATGACTACAATCATTTTGCCTACATCAAAGACGACAAAGAACGCGAAGAACAATGGTACGATAGCATTCGCACTTTTGGGCCAGTTCGTAAACCGATGACCACACTAAGAAAATACCTAGCCGAACAACTACGACCTTTGTATGAAAATAGAGTAGCACTAGAAAAAGAGCTCGGTCGGGGAAACCGGTTCAACAATCCAAAATATCTTGAAGTATACAGCCAAGAAAAAATATGGAAATGAAAACAAACTATTACGGCGTCAACGAACAATCCCTTCTCGACGGCTTGGCCACTTACCATGTCAACTACATTTGGACCGACAAGCATTCAGTGGTCACATCATCAGGACTTGGAGATGGTGGATACGACTGTTATGTAGCAAAAAATGAACATGGACAAATTATCGGCATCAAAATCGACTACTTCCCAACATATGATGAAGATGAATAAAATAAGAACGGAGAATTCCATGCGGTATAAAACACTATTAGAGTTGACCACACTTTTAGACCAGAATTGGCAGAATACCGACGAATTTCAACTTGAACATGAATTGACAACAGTCGACGGAGATGAATTAATTACATTAGTCGTGCGACAAGGCGGTCGCGTGATTGCGCAACAAACGTGTGACTTGTTAAACGTTTTCATCGACCTCGAAACTGGAACACGCGAACTACGAAAATGGTTTAATGACCAGTGGTTAGCGTATGAACGAGACGATATTCCCCAACCAAAAGAAACGGGTAGAGATATCACGTTGGAAACTAAAGCTGTCATTTCAGACCCGTGCTATGGGTTAGACGGTCGAGGAAATATCGTTTTGGAAAACATTCGACAAGGGACATGGCATGTTGAAGCGGAACACACAGACATTCAACACTGGGGCACAAGACATAGTGCCTTGATCGCATGGCACGAGAGCGTCGCTAGACCAGAAAAGTTCGAAAAACTTGACGATGTGATTTTTGTGGATTCTGGACAAGCGGGAATCATAGACTACGACCATTTTGCACGTATTAAATCCGACGACACCACAGATGAGCGATGGTATGAGAGCATTCATACATTCGGAACTGTGCGACGTCCGATGACAGTGCACGAACAGAGTATTGCAAACGAGTTAAAACAGCGTGCTCAAGATGTGTTAGATTTCAAAGAAACAGCTGATACGAGTGAGATGATGTCACACTATATCCAACTAATGGAGTTAAAAGCACATGCTCGCGATACGGCTCGGCAATACGGCGTTGACGCCCGATCACTCGTTGACGGAAAAGCTGAAAAGTATCGCTACAAGATTTGGAATGACCCTCACTCAGCAATTTCAGGAACTGGTTTGGGCGACGGCGTCTACCCGTGTTTTGTGGCAAAAGATGGTGATGAGATTATCGGTGTCAAAATTGACTATTTATACGAACCAGAGGATGCATAAATCATACCTCTAGAAAGGAAACACAATGACAGAACAAAAAAATGAAAACATTGAACAAACGTATCAATTGGCAGCTTATCGAACCAGTCGCGGACCAATGATGCTTAGTGCTGGGTTGACACGAGAAGAAGTGATGACCTATGTTGCGACAAGCCTATATGAATTCGACCATGGATTGTTCAAACAGTTATTGAGAGAATTCACATCAGAAGTTGTCGAACCTCAAGCTGAAGTACAACAATTAATTACAGAATTGACCATCGAAACGAATGAATCAAATTTAACTGCTAATTTCGAGCGACTCACGTTTGAGTACATCGATAATGGTAAATTGAATCTGAACGTTCATGCGCGAAGACAAATTACCAACGAAGAGTTGATTGTGTTTGCGACCAAGGAACACGTGGAGGGGACAAATGTATTGGAATGAGCCGTTAGAATATTTAATCACCCTTAAAGATGGTGGTGTTGTTGATATTGATGTGACGGAGGAGCAAGAATCCACATGTAACACATGTGACTTCGTATCACTGTATGTTACAGAAATACTATTCAAATTTTCTAATAACACTGAAGCGTTAATCGAATTCGAAAGCGTTCACGAAAGTCCTGCAACACAAGCAACGTTGATGAAAATGTTGTTGGCGAATTTGGAACACTTCCGACAATTAACAATTGATGAATTCGTAGCAGAAATGCACGACGCATCGAAAAGTGACTCACCTAAAGGTCGAGAATTTTATAATTATATTTCACCATAGAAAGGACAATGTAATGACAATAGTAACATTCATCATTATCTTCTTATCAGCTGTATGCGCAGTCGTATTGTTGTTTGGTGTGTTCGACCGATGCAAAACACGAGTACAGCAAGTACTCTGTGCGATGTCAATCATAGCCAGCATAACATGGCTTCCGGTGATGTTGATGATTAACCAGCATCGCACACAAAAGACCGTGACGCTCTATGAAAACAACAGAGACATCAGGGTTTTATTCGTACCTGATGACAACGATAACGTCATCATAGAAGGTGGAAAAGAATTAACTTATCAACCAAGACGTGACATGAGCATTAGTGGGAAGTTAACGCTTCAAAAAGGTGGTACCGTCCGACAACAAGAAATCAGACGTGCTACATTTGTAGGTGAGTCTGGGGCGACCATTGTGAAGAAAATAACGTATACAACCTATGACGATACTGTCAGTCTATTTGGTATTCATATTGCCGGAGGGCAAAACAATGATTTAAAAATCAAGCTCGGGTACGCTGATACAAAAGACGCAAGAACCATTGACAAACTATTGGAAGGAAATTGAAAGGAATCATATGGTAAAAACATTTAACGACATTATGCGTGAACGTTGCCGAAAACTAATTCTGAAAGGACAACTAGAACGCGTCATCGCAGCACAACACTTCTTGGGGCAAACAGACCAACAGTTTGGAGAGTTCCTAGCACCAATCATGATTGAGGGGGAAACTGCAGAAACAGTTGATGCCCAAAAAGAAAGCGTAGATAGTGCACTAAAACAAACTCAAGAGGTGGACGAACTTACCACGACCGAACCGACCACCGAAGAACCAACAATGACAAAGAATTCATTAATTGTGGGCACGGTTCTTTTGTGTGCGGGCTATTATGAAATTGTTGATGAAATGGAACAAGCATGTCACGTCGGAACCATCTCAGAGTATCGAGCACTAGACTTGCACCACGGACAACGCGTTCAATGTAGAGAAGTAATGGGTCGCATCGTGGACTTAGAAGATTTAGGTGATGACCCTACGGCTCCAGAATTGCGATATATTCATCATGCAATTGTTGAACTTGAGCCAGAAACAATGGAACTGTATGTGCAACGAGATATTAATGGTCGTACCATCACTGAGTATGGATGTGCATTCGAAACATTCTACCTCCGACAACTAGCAGAACGATTTGGAATTAACGAAGGTGATACCGTAGACATCTACATCAAGGATGACGGATACCCACATGTTAACTGGGCATACCGCTCTCAATATGTTAACACTAGCCCTCAACCATCACAACCCATCAAAGTGCCCACAGTCAAGAAAACACCGACCACACCGGATGTGGCGAAGACTCGGATTGACTATGATTTAACTGGAAAAGTTGTTACAATCTATGGAGTACCACCACGTATGACGCAAGGTATCGAAACCGCGCTCAAGCAAAGTGGAGCATTAGATGTACGATTCCAAGAACTCGGCACGAATATCGCAGGTTTCCATACTCGAATCACCAAGTTATTAAGTGGAGCAGATATGGTCATTATCGGAAAAACAGGAATCAATCATGCCATGTCACCAGTATTAGTGGATGCATGTAAAACAAACGGGATTCCATTTGCGTATGCAAATCAACCAAGTTTGGGACATATCGAACGGGCCATTTACCGCGTGTTAAACGGATTGCCAAGTGATGAAATCAATGCGGGAGACATCCAATACCCAACGGTGCAGAAATAGAAAGGAACAAACATGAGTTATCAAGCTTATAACGGACAAGTATATGGACTATATATCAAAAGCGAAGAAGTTTTTGAAGCTTATGACGAATTATTAGCTTTGGGAGCTGTTTTCATTGATGAAAGCTTTGAAGACATCAACATTGAGAGTGCCATCAATGGCTCAACATTCGATGATGAAGATAAGCCTCTAGAAGACGTTTGCATTTTACCTCTCGGCAACTGGCCAACATTATTAACACAAGCTTACAAATCAGAAGATGAAATCATCTCCGAACTAAAAGAAACATATGGTGAGTTTTTGCCTCAAGATTATGACTATCGTAACAACATTGTTTACGCTACATATGTTGTTTATAGCTAATAGACAATAGGAAAGGAATTCTATGATAAAAGAAATTACCGTTGAATTAAATGGTCTGACGGCCCTTAACATCTACAAGTATACCGATGTAGAACAACTACTACTAGGCTATTCAAACGATGACGAATTTACTCTAAGTCAAATTAACATTAGCACAGATGAAGGTGACCTCGAAGTTAAGGCATACGACAAATGGTTGGATTATGATGACCTGGATGAGCTCCTAAACAAATTATATGAGTTATATGAGAAAGAGGTGTCAGAACTATACTACGAGTTACCAGATGGTGACCGAGAGAATTTCAGCGTGTCTGAATGGCAACCACATGATGAGGATTTTTACAACATCTATTTTGAGGGTGATCCAATTGGGGCCGTTCGTGCAGTATTGTTTGGAGACGTGCGCTGGAATGATGACTATGTTCGATTTAATGGATATGGAAATCTTGAAACATCGATACGTATCCCTTACGAAGACGAGGCGGATGAGATCATCACAGGCTGGGTAACCGAACTGATTTAAGAAAGGAATCTTATGTTAATAAAAGTAGCCATCAACCGACAAAATTTCAACTATCAAGCATTTGCGGATTTGTTGGAAAATTATGAAAACGAATTTGCCAAAGGTCGTAGTTCAGCGACTTATAATTGCAGCGATATGTCCATCACACCAGGGGACGGATTCGTCGTAGTGAACTATTGTGTGAGTCGAAACAATCTGGATGGAACACGCGGACCAAAACAACATCGTTTCATGTTCGTTTCAGGTTCACTCACCTTCAAAAATGGACAGTTGAGTGATTTTTCGAACATTACAATGCAACAACTACTAGAAAGTGGAATTCTATCATTAACTGACGCGCAGCATATTGTCACCGATATTGACAAATCCGAGGACGGCGATGTCGTAGTCCTATTGGGCTCATACGACACGCTCGAAGAGGCAGAAAAAGTGGCTATGGAAACATCAACCATTAATATTGTCGGACGCAACGTACCGTGTGATATCGCACTAAACTAACGGAGAAAAACATGACATACATACTTTTATATATCACGCTAATCGGACTTGGTATCTATGCCTTTTTCACAGGTATGGGTTTAACAGCGAAGAACAAACATGCAGGACATGGAGTGATGTTCTTGAGCATTGCATTCATAGTACTTCACATAATGACAGCGAGTACCACGACGGAAACAAAATCCTGGCAGACCTTGTATCGAAATGATATCAAAGCAAACATCACCCTCAAAAATGGTCGTTACATAACAATGACGCCAAATGACATCACATCGAGAGTGGACGTGAATAAGTTGTTAACAAGTTTCACCCTTGTCAATTTATTATCGGACCGTGACGAGCCAAAGTCGCCAGCTACAATTACCGTCAAGGCCGAAAATGATACCGGTACTGCAACACGTGTTGCGACGTTATCACCCGAGGATGTTATCGAAAAGTGGCCCAAAGGTCAAAATCCCAATAGGAATAAAGGTAAGGTGACTTCCATAAAATATCAACCAGCCACCACAACAGATAAACTGTTAGGGTTGTCAATCGGCACTAGACCGACGCCTAAGCTGCAGATCACTATTGAATATGAAGGCACGGAGGCTGTGCCGCCAGAAAAACTGTTTGAAGAGTAAGGGGAAAATATGATACTATTACCAATGTTATTCACCGTTATTTGCGGAGGTCTTGTCATGTCAGGATTTGTGTCACAAGACGAAAACGAAAAGAAAGCGGTAATCCAAATAATCATCGGCGTCATTGGTTTGTTAGTTACCTTTGGGGGAATGTCCTCAGAAACGCGTAACAAACCTTGGCGAACGATTTATGACGTCGGCTCAGACATCGCGGTCACACTACATGTGAACCAAACCGACCACGACATTGAGACTGGAAAAGTGGTGACCAAGAAACAAATTGATAAATTGATGGTGCGCCCACAGAATTTGACAACACTAATCGATGATCTGGTTGGTGTGGAAGATGACGAAAATAAATCAGAAATCACTATCCTATTAAAAAATGAATCCGGAGAAGCCGAGCAAACAGCAACGCTGACGAAAAAGAATATCATCGAACGCACTCCGAAAGGTGCGAAAACCAACTATAATGCAGGACGCATTATCAAAGTGGAGTACGCACCCGAGCACACCACGAACAAATGGTTTGGTATAGAACTTGGAGAAATGAAACATGGCCAAGTACGGGTGACCGTTGAATACGACCCAAAAACCCAACCATCACCAGAAAAACTATTCAACGATTAGAGAGGAAAACAATTGTACAACGTATATAATGACAATGGCGAATTAATCGCCGAACAAATTGATGAGGATGCTTTGATTGATTTGGCGAATGAAGAATTTGCCGAAACAGACAACATTGATGACGCATTAGAAAATGATTTGCTTTTCTACGATAATGTCTATGACGCAAAAGAAAGTCTAGAAGCTTTCGGATATGAGGTGAAAGAAAATGCTCAGTAAACTTTTTATAGGACTAGTACTTCTCGCTCTGATCGCTCTGGGAGTATCGATGATGGCCGGCTTGAACTATATGGGTGAACTTATTTTCAAGAAGACCGAACGAGCTAAACACCTAGAGAGTTTGGTAAAAATGGGTGCGGTGGCCCTCGTTTCATACGCCTTTTTAAGTGGCCTACGATTCGATATGACACGACCAGGAATGTGGACAAACGTTTACCCGAACGATATTAACGCTAATATCAACTTGTCAACACGGTATAAGACACTTAACGTAAGTGATGTGGTCTCCCATGATGACATTAATGACCTTGTGCACAAGGAAACAATTTGGCCATCTACTGTTACTATTGAGGCTACAAACACACAAGGCAAAACACGCAAGGAAGCATATTTGTATACACAATATCTAAAAGAACGGGTTCATGGTGATAAGCCAAGTGCAAAGACACGCGGGCATATTACCCGAGTTCGATATGGGAAGGGGACCTCGAACATTACTTGGTATGGCTTGACGGTGGAATCCGGAGATATCCCATTGTTGGATTTAGTTGTCGAATACGAACCGTCAACGGGCACCTCACCAAACACCTTGTTTGAAACCAAATGAGAAAACCTCGCATACGCGAGGTTTCTTAAATGGGCTACGCCCAAACCCAATTTTCTTGTGAAACTACAAGGCATGCGGCGTGCAAATTTGGAACAATTAATTTGCATGTCATACAGAAAGGAATATTATGAAATTTTCAGAGTTAAAAAGCGACCCATATGCATATGATGAAGCTGTAATCACGGAGTGCGCAACAAAATTTGCCACCTTTTTGCAAAATAAACTGGGTAGCCTACCCGGAACCGTACAACTTACGCTAACCGCCATTCACGGGCTACGTGCGAAAACCACAATAACGTTAGCGAATGAAAATTACGTTAATGATTTGGTTACAAGTATCACACAATACTACCGCGACCACAATCTGACGTATGATTTCATTCACTATCTCACAACAGGTGTAGCCAGCAATGACTACCGAGTTCATTATGCGAGCGTAATCACACAGTCGGGTATCAAACAAAAAATGAAAACCATTTTCGGACCGAGAGGTATCGAATTATTTACAGAACCACGCATTCAAGAGTTACTGATGCAAAAACAATCAGACTTGTATTTTAATTATGAAGTGAAATCTAATTTTGGAGTGTATGAATTAAGAATCCGACGTGGAAATGATTCGCAGAGATTTGATATCTCACCGATTGAAACCGGAACGATTGGACAATACAGTTGGTTGTCCAAAAACGAAAGCCAATTAATAGCTGACATGGAGAACTTGCGAAATCAACACAAACAGCGCAAAGTCAGTGTACCTATTGAGCTTGAACCCGTCCTGGTCGACAATATCGGACAAATCACAACATTACATGTAACGACAAACCTTTATGACCCTGACTGGAGTGAACATCCAGCATACGTAAAAAGACTGGCTCATGGAAAAGAACACATCGAAGTTGCTATGGATCTCGAAGGACTTGCATTCTCATACGATGATGGGAAAGTTATCGCAGAAGGTGTACTCACAACTTACCAAGCAAACCTTCTGAGAAAATATCTCAATACGGCGTATGGACAGTTGCAACTAAAAGAACACATATTCAATAGAGTCGTCGAAAATGAACTTACAAATATCTACGATGACAGATACGCGGCACAGTTGAGAGAATTTGTCCTCAAGGTACCGTTGAACGTATATACACAAAAACTAGATGATGTAATATATGATTTGGACGTAAAACCTGCCAAAATCGCATTGCTCGAAAACAGCACCGAACGATTTTATATTGAACGCTGTTATAACCGCATTCATTTTGATAGCGCCATGCTATATGACTCATACGACCCGACAGAATCATATTCGAAGCGAAAAGATGACCTCATCAAACATTACGTGCAGCTGTTTGACCTGCTATGATTAACAAATACGCAAAACAAAGATATGCTTAATATGACAGGACGAACCACCTCTCAATGATGTGACAAGTTCGACGAAGCAGACCTCACATACGTGAGGTCTTTTAAATGGGCTTCGCCCAAACCCAATTTCACTAGTGAAATAAGAGCTACAACGTCCTTGTGGTTGTTTTAACGAAAGGAAAAAATATGAACACATTAGAATCCTATCTCACTCACGAAGCTTTGCAAAATCTTTTTGACCGAACTGTAGCAAAAGTGTCCGGCGACACCTTCGCAATCAGCACCAAAACACATTATATTGAGATGAAACAACCGAAACTTGTATGGGAAAAACCATATACGGAGCCTGACAAATCACAAATTGAATCCGTAGATTCACCCGAGGTCAGTGTCGCAAAAACAAGTGTTAGTCGGAAAGAAGTTCTCATCAATGCCGTAGCACACGTTGAAAACTATCCTGACTTGGCCTTATTTGCCAGTGTTATTCTTGACACCGAAATTCCGATTGAAAAAATGATTACACGTGGAACCTTCAAATACGGATTAAATTATCATACCTATGATTTTGGTAGTGGAGAAGATATTGAGATCTATGACGAAAGCAAAACATTATCTGACAAAGAATGGAACGCAATGTTAGACCAAGGGGTGCCGACAGTCAATACAGCAAACCCTATTTATTTTGTAGCTCAAATGGATGTAAAGCCTTTAAAAGTTAACAAAATCGTAGAGTTTGTTATTCCAAATACGCAGAAAAAATTAGTCATTGATATTGACACGGAGCGCGAAAATTGTTTAGTGGATATCACAGTCCGGTCTTTTGACGATGAGGATGTGGACGCTTTAATTCACATTGACAATTTTGACCGAACAAACCAATTATTAACGGCAGTTTACTCAGAGGACGAAGAACCCCTCGACATCTATCGCAAAGAATTATAAACATCGACACATGCATCTGGAACCAATGGTGTATGTGCCTTAGAAAGGAGCCGTGAATGGCAAAAGAAAAATGTGCGGGCATCATTGCCTACTACTATGACTTAGCAACGAATCAATTCAAATTTCTTGTCGCCCATCCCGGCGGACCTTATTTTAAAAATGTACAAAAGTATGGATTTCCGAAAGGACACATCGAAAACGGTGAGTATGTCAAAGACGCAGCTATACGAGAATTCAAAGAGGAAACCGGACTAGACATTGATTACCGACGAATCGGGCAATGCATCGAAAACAAATGTAAAAAGAAAAATGTATTTTATTTTCTATATCCCATGGATGAAGTTTGGGACTTAGATGAACTACATTCGAACACCTTTTACAGTGAATATTTCAAAAAGGAATTTCCGGAAATCGATGATTATAAATATGTCGAGTTGGCCCAGCTACGAGAACTACTATTTGACCAAGATAAAAAAATGATTGATACAATCATCGAAAACATCAAAAAATACATTTGAGAGGAAAACCATGCAACAAACAACCATCACGCGCCGTGAATGCAAAACATTAGTACAATATTATTTGAAAGAAATTGAAACACAGTTGAACGCAGATAACGTGACACACTTGCAGTATTTTAATGGTAAATTAACCATTCATAACCTAACATTGTTGGAAAAATTTCTGGAACTAGATTTTGAATACAGCCAATCCACGGGACGAGTATACCTGCGAGATATCCCTCATAGCTATATCGACCTCGACGATATCGATTTGCCAGAGATTGTAAAATGTATCGACATAGACGGTAAAAATCTACAGGATTATATCGATGAAACAGGGTATAAGTTTGACATCATACATATTCCAAGTGTCACCGTTGAGTATCCAAATTTATCGCGCGTGTTCAATTGTCACGTCGATTATGTGAGGTATAAAAAAGAAAATAAACAATATCTTATTACTACAGGCGAAGAACTGCGCAAAAAACGAGAAATAACCATCAATATGGCCGACATCAGCATGCTAGTGTCGAAAACCGAAATGGTCATGGAGGAAGTTCCGCTGCTACCACCGCACAAACGTTTTGGTATTCGAACAACCAAACCCATAGTATTACCTTATGCGGGGCCACAACTAGCCGGCGTGGACGACGCGAAATGGTACCGATGGACGGAAGAACTAAAACACCGAGTGATACCTATGGCGTTGCAAATTATCACAGACGCTATTGCGTACGTTGCGAATAATCACCCAGGTATTACAACAAGTGAACTGATAAATATGATGAAAGAGGAAGAGAATGCGATTAAATTGGAATGACGTTGCAGAAAACATGAAACAAATGGAAAAGGCGGGATCAACGAAACTAGACCCCACAAAACCCATTATCGTCCGCTTGGACATGCGTTCGGGTGGCTCATTCGTCAAAGGACTAAAGAAGCCGTTTGACGAGAACTTTACAGCAGCTATGACTACAACAGCCCAAAAATTGGCTGAACAAGTACAAGGTACGCAATTGGCATATGTTGGTTCAGATGAAATCACACTTGTTTTAATGAACAACGGAACAAAACAACATTTCACACCATTCTTTGAAGGGAAATTGCAAAAAATTGTTTCCTTGACTGCTGCAATTGCAACAGCTGAGTTCAATCAGCGTTGGATGGAGTTGATTCAGGCTCAAGAAGATGAAGGATACAAACAGGTGTTATCATCCAAATTATTCCGCGCTCGGTTCGATTCTAGGGCCTTCAACATTGATGGAGGTCTACCAGAAGCTTTATTGAGCGTTTGGTGGCGCGTGAATGATGTGAGAAAAAATTCAATTCAAATGTTGGCCAGAAAATATTTTTCACAAAAACAACTAAACAACGTGAAAACCACCCAGATGTTACAAATGCTTGAGGAAATTGGACACCCATGGAATACTGAGGTGTATAAAACGAACAAGTATGGTGACATCTTCATCAGGGAAGCCTATCTTGGAGAAGGTTATAATCCTAAAACAGAACAAGTGGTTGAGACCCTTCGGCACGCATGGTTCAATTCAAGCGAGGAAAACCTCATTCAATTCCAACAGATTTCACAATTGAGTGACTTCATGGATACCGATATTTACAAGCGAATTAAAAGCGAGGCATAGGATGGAATACGAAAAATTATTCACATAATACACACTAAGTGGGGTCGGAGCTCCGACCCTACTTATTTATTTTAGGAGACCTAGAATGATTACATTTATATTAACAAGTGAAACTATCAATTATCAAAAATTACTTACCTATTTAGAAAAACACAAACAAAAAGCTATCGATGAAATGGATGGCCATGACATCAAGGACATCACATACTCGTCAGGCGGCGAGACACTCGTACAGCGAGTGATGTACCACGACAACACCCACCAAGAATACGAACACGAGTATTTCGAGTTTACGGACGAGCAAGACGGTATTACCATTCCATATTCGATTGGTGAGCTTGTAAATGAACACATCCTTGACATCGAGCCTTACATGTACATGCTATATGATGATGAGTACGACTGGAATGAAACAAATGTTAAATTGTTAGGTTTTGCGACAACGCTTGAAGTTGCAATCGCCATGGCTGAAGCAGGGGGCGACATTCTCGCGGCCACACCGAACAAATCGATCGATGTGACAATCTATACCGAAATTGACTACGACCGAGACTCTTATGACGATGATTGGTATGACGAAGATTGGTATGACGATGATCCGTATTATGGCTAGAAAGGAATCAATATGTATACAACATTGACAGCAGTAACTGTGAGCATTATCGCGAGTGCAATTGCAGCAATTATAACCACATACCAAAAGGTTGAAGACCAAATTATGTGCGATGATACTCTCAGCATGGAAGAAAAAGAACGGAAATCGACTAAAAATCGAAGGAGAAGTTATGTACTTTTCACAACATGTATGGCGTTTGTGGGTGTATTTATAGCGACGAGTAGTAAAGCGGTTAACATGCGAGAATTATCACTATCATCCAAGCAAGCTTGGCATACCATTTATGACAATGGTATTGGTGCCCACGTGACTATCAAGCAGGAGGGATCACCGTGGAAAACCAATGAAATCGACGTCACAAAACCTGTTGAGCAAACCGATATAGAAACGTTTTTCCAACCGTTTTTATTTTTCGACACAGCGACCACAACTCTGAAAATCACTGCGAGTAACGACAGGGATACGACCACGCGAGATGCTGAGATGCCCAAGGAAAACTTGATTGAAAACTGGCCCAAAGGTTCCAAACCAGATAAGAAAACTGGAAGAATCGTAAAGGTCGAATACCGAAAAATAGAACGACCACTAAAATGGTTTGGTATGGTTGTTGACAAAGAGTCCATTCCGGAGGCTCGTGTGACCATAGCATATGATGCACTACCAGAACCAAAAGAACCATCGACAAAAACATTATTTGGTGAAAAATAGCGAAAGGATTATGAAATGTCATTACTAACCACTAAAGTGACCAAAGAAAAAACATTACAAGAACTACTCGATGAGGTGGGAAATCACTACGCAATCGTTGGTGATCCGAAACTCTTATCACTGTTCTTAACGAATATGGGAGCAAAACCACTTGACCTAGAAACTGAAGATGCGCAGAACGAAATTCGATTTGTGCAGTTCTTGACGAAACGATATGGAACGAAAAATCCATTTTGCGAAAAATACGAATGGGCTCCGAATGAAAAACTGGAGGCTACGGAAATTGAAGAAATCAAAGAGAACGCACGAATCAAAGGAACAACCTTTGAGCATGAACTATCAGACTACTTGTCTGAGATGCTCGTCGATTGGAACGGGGACTACGATGTCTTAAATGATTTTTATGAGGCATACGATATCGAGGACGAAGATGATGACTTCTATCTCGATTTATTCTGGGACTATGCATACTATGATTACAATGTTGAACAATTGCTCACACAATCAAACAACACATAATGGAGGAAGGCATGAAAAACATTTTAGAATATACAAAGGAATTAGTAGAGGGGCTCTACAGTCTAGATCCAACATACGACATTCACGTGCAACCGAACAAAATCATCGTGACCGAATCAGAAGATGGCTACATGTATACCATTGAAGTAGACAACGAGTTGTTTCATGTCTATTTGGATGACGGCGGGTATCACTATGATACCACCCTAGGTTCAGTCGGGCAGGTGATTGGTTTTATATGGAATAGAGGTGCTTGATGCATTGTACACAAGAACCTGACATGATAATGGAACTGATGGGCCTGGGCGCACTACCATGTTTCGGTCTCGGGATCCTTAGCATCCTTCTCATCAAACTAACCGTATATATGATGGCTCGAGATACTGAAAAGAAACGCGACACAGAACTCGATGCCGTAGCGTTCCTCACGGGATTGGTCGGTATGTACCTTTTGGCGCTGTTCATCGTCATTTGTTTTTTTGCAGGTGTAATGAGTATTCTTAGAGACCTTGCTACAAGTCAACCGATTCACTGGTACTAGAAAGGAAAACTAATGTTATTATCAACAATTTTATCAAACGGACAAACGTTGAACCAGTTTTTGGTTTCAACCGACACACCGCATGACATCATCACAACACCACAAGAGCTGAATAAATTGCTGGTTGAATATGAATTGACGCCATTGGATTTCACAACTGAGGAAGCAAAAAAAGAAATAAAGTTCGTACAGTTTCTGTATGACGTGACGGGCGAGACATTCAAGGAAGAAATGTATTGGGATTATCAAGATTCCTTGAGTTCGCAAACACTCGAAGAAATTTTAGACTCAGCAATAGAAAACAATACCACATTCCAACAAGCCGCAGAACAATATGTGTGGGAAAATGTGAAATGGAATCCGGAAGACGACAACTTGCGTGAGTTTTACGCAGGAAACCCGGGTGCAGATGTGGACGACGAATTTTATACTGAAATATATCACGAGTACATCACGCATGACCTAAGAATTGACACATTACTGCACAACTCCGCTCCAGAGGATTTAACTGTCTACTTCGGCAAGTCTTGGGATGACGAGAATTCAGATATTGAAGCTCGTTATAACACAAAAGGCGACACAACAGATACACCTATCGAGTGGCTCATGAAGACACAAGGATACGAACCAGAAGACTTACGTAGCGAAGCAAAACGCAAAACATCTAAATTTTTGAAGACCTTATACGAGGAATTATACGACTATGATACAGACCTTAGTGGTATGCAACTTGTCGCAGTTCCTGATAGTAATGACTTTGAAGCTATCTTAGCCGTGGCCCGTAAACAGGGTGTTATCAAGGCTTCTACGACCTTTGGTCTTTTTAATCGCATCCACGGAGGTGGGAGTGGACTCAGCATTGAACTCGAAAAAGACATTCGTCTCGATGAATCATCCCCACTTCATGACGTTACGCTCACTCATCGCAACAACTCTTACAACTACAGCCCAGATGCTGTCTATGGATTAGTTCGTAAAAAGTTCACAGGCGGGGACTTGAGCCAAGGCTAGAAAGGAAATTATATGAAAGATATTGTCATTCGCCAGTTGGAAATAGGTGATATTTTGTACTACGTCCACAAACCAAATGATGAGTATATAGTGGACGAAATCAAACTGGGAGAATCAAACATGTCCCAGATGATACCTAACACAATCAAACTGCCAATTAAAAATAGTCATTTAACCTATTATTTATACGACAGACTCGAAAAAATAAGTCAACCCATTCCGCTCTACATCAATACAAAATATGGACTGCGCCCGATTAGAAACGCTGAAAACAAATTTTTATTTGCAGGTGAGCGTGCAGCAATGTCCAAAATGCGTCATTTGAACGATGAACTCGAACTCACATCGAAAATCAAGACCTATATGGACGATATTGACCATGTCGCTATTCATGATGCAGTTTCTAGGCGATTGCTTGACACAAAACATCCATATTCGATTCAAAATCTATCAGCTATTTTCTCTAAAATTATACCACAACTTGAAGAAGATGGCCCAGTCACAGCAACCGTCATTCTAAAAAGTGGTGAAGCAATTGGCCTCGAGGACTACATTTCAAAAGCACCCAAATAGAAAACGACCATGAGCAAGTCTCATGGTCAATTTTTGGACTACGTATATCACAATTAATAAAAGGAGCACCCTATGTATATCTCTTTACACTCATGCGAATGCGATTACCCCACAGCAACCCCTTATAAAGAATTCCCCGCGAATATCTTACTCGAAAACCTTACATGTCTTTTAAGTGACCACCCGGATTCGGAATTGGCACCATTAAAAGAATTAGAATCGCTGCTCCGTCGGGCGAGTACAAATGACCGAGAACAAATCCTAATTAATTATATTCATAAACACGGGACTCAAGACCCTGATGATTTGATGACGACTGAAATTGACATCGATGACGACCATGGATATTACAGGTTTCACCTCGCATATGACGAAACAAGTTTCTATCATTACGCCTATTCAGATGTGCACGAGGAAGATTGGGAATCACGAATCACTTATCACGAAAAATTCAAAGATGAAGAATAAGAAAGGACGTAGTAATCATGATATCAAAAATTATTACAGCTATTCTATTACGTTATCCGGTTCTTGTTATGTATATCCAAGAACCAACACATTACAGTGATGTTAATCAATTTTATGCGGTTGGTGTGTTTTTCGGTTTAGTTGAATTAGTATTAGTCCTTATGTTCCTTTTCCATCTTGTTAAAAATATGATTCAGATAGACTACTAATAGTCACCGTACTCTATAGTTTAATTGCAGTAGCTGGTATCTGTTTCAGCTTGATTAGCGCCCTCGCCACACCAAGCCCAAGCATAACCGATGATCCACTATATCACTTTAACTCAACCATCACAACTCATCAATCTGAACCTAAAATTATTTATGAAAACGATTTGGGTGCAACATTAACAATTGATGAAACCAAAATTGGAACAGACTTGACATATGAACAAATCCAAAAGATTGACGGAATAGAAACCTTATCACTGAAAAAGAGCGTCAAACCGTTCAAACAGATGCTGATACCACAGTTGATATCACATATGCGAATAAAGATGCTAAAGACTATGCTAAATTTGCAACATATCACGTCGATAAGGTGACCTTAGTAACGAAAACTACTACAAAGAATGGTTTAAAGCTGTCGATAAGACAACTACAAAAGTAGCCAAAATCTATGTCACGGTCAAAATCGACGAAAAAACAATCAACACTCGTAAAGAATTGGAAAAACTCACAAAATAAACATTAAGGTTTGAACAGAAAGGAATTTCTAAATGTCAAAAATTTTTACCAAGTCAGATATCGAAATTGAACATTTCGAAGAATCACTATCTTACCATGACGAACAAGTCTCTAAACTTTATGAATATTTGGAAGAACTAAAGTCTAAAGGAATCTATGTCGTAGACGTGACACTCGTTTCAACGCATGCAGCGCACAGCTCTTTAAGTAAAGTCTTTAATCAATACATGATTCGAATTGTTCGCCCTAAGTATGAAGTTGAATTATACATAGGACAATTCAATGGATACGGATACAAATTTGACTATCATAAATCAGAATCTATCGGAGTCTTTAAAACGGCTGACGAAGCTGAAAATTTTAAGAAAGAATATCTGACTGAGAAAAACGAAGACGCTAAATATGATGTGCGTATCAACTATCGCTCGCTCTTAGACCAAGAAATCTAATCCCAAATATCCAAACTATATAGAAAGGACCTAGATGGAAAATCACGCAAACAAAACCTATCAAGAACGAATGAACAAAACAGCGTCATCTAAGTTTGGTGCAATCGAAAAATACCTCAATAAGGGTATCAAACTACTTGATTTCGGCTCTGGCTTTTCGCCAGGGTTCATCGAACAAGTACAACAAACGGGCGCCCGCTACACCGCCTATGACGTATCACAAATCGTTCAAAATCAATTGAAAGAAAATAAAGTCGATTTTCTCACAAAAGAACAACTCACAAACACAGAAGATGGATTCGATGTGATTTACATGTCTAGTGTTTTCCACGAACTAATGAGCTACCTATCACGCCAAGAGCGCAGAGAAACCTTCGCAATGATTGACAAAGCACTCAAACCAGATGGTGTCATTGTCATTCGTGATTGGGGTTATGAACCAAATCCAAACGAGATTGCATCATTCGAAGTAGCATCGAGCAAAGTAAACGAGGAAGTTCATACATGGATAAACGAACTAGTTAAAAATTCCGTCATCAAGAGACCACGCATTGCTGAGCATATCAACGAAGATGAAGCTGATATCTATGTGACAACCAAACAAAACATCTACGAAATCATGTTACATACCGTTTGGGGGTTAAATTCCTTAGAACGTGAAGCCCGCGAAACCTATAGTGTGACACCCGAGCTCATCGACAAATGGATTTGTCACCCGTATGGTTACGAGGATGCAAAATTCACCCTGACCGCAAGAGAATACGATGAAACCTATCTGCCTTATCTGCAAAAATACTTCAAAATCGACAGTATTCCCTGGCCCACAAAAATCATCTACGAATTGAGGAAAAAATCAACATGGCGCAATTCTTAAAATTGAACGATATCTTAACAGACGCCGACTATATTGTCACCGACGAAGAAGTCGAGCAAGCGTTTCGCGACCACGGACTTATACCGCAATGCGAAGCGAAAAACGCGCAAGAAATGGAGACGTTGAACCAATGACAATTGCAACTTTAAAAGACTTCGAAATCACTAACATCGAAGAAGATTACTATACTGGAAGTGAATTTAACGGCACATGGGCGGACAACACTTGTGAGCTTTGTGATGTCACAATCACCATGGACCATAACGATAAACAATACGAACTCACCATCAAACCCGCTGACCCAGGCGCTTATGGCAGCTACGGAGGTGATCGCAGTCGAGGAAAAGGAATTTCAACTGAAATCTTAATTGACATCATCCAACAACTCACCGATGAACCGGACGAACTAACCTTTGAGAACTTCGTGAACAATCACTTCCGCGAATATGGCTACCGCCACGAAGTCAAACTGAAAAATTCAAAAGACAAATACTATCTCGCAAAACCAATTAATTTGGTTACTGAACCGAAAACCGTCAAAAAATTCATGCCAGTCTACACATATGAGCAATTAACACCCGAAAACATCACCCAAATTGTGGGCGAGGATTTCGTCCAAGTTCGTGCTTACACCTTTAACGAAATGTTCAAAGAACTCCGTTCAGAAAACAAATATGAACAAGAAAAAGGACTTATTCTCCTCATTCGGTTAATCGCTCAAGACAAAGATGGTCGCAAAAACCGTGACACCATCGCTCTCGCTCTTCCTGGATTTGACATCGAACACATATACGACGAACTAGACCAATATAAGCAATTTGTATCCGTCGAAAACAAAAACTTGGTCTATACACTCAAAAAACTTTAGAAAGGACATTGCATGGAAAAAACATATAAAGTACTCCTGTATGAGTATCAAAAAGATAGTCGATACCGCGAAATGCCATGTCAATTGTATACGTCTCTCGAACTGATTGAACTTGTTAAGGCACAGTTCGATGAAAATGTAAACACGATTGATGACGCACGTCAAGTTATTCGCATGAATAACAGTTATGCTAGAGAGGTTGTTTTCGAACTCACCAATAGTGACTTCATCGGTAACATCAAACCTGACGGCACGATGACACAAACACTAGACTTGGGTTCATTTGCGACCGAAGTTGAGCGCTCCGAAGACTTGGTCGCAAACTTTCACGAATTATCGACCGAACAACAAAAGGTCATTTGCGCCTTTATTGATAAAGCCGAACAATTACTTAGTCAAATCAACAAGCGATTTGAAAGCACTGCGTCCCACACGCTAATTAAAACAAAAGCGAAAGACATCCTAAACGATTTCGTGCACGATCTAGTTATCTCCGATGACCGACCCAATCCGGACGCCCAAATCATGAACATGGGCAAATTCAACGCTATCGACCTCGAAACCTTGTTTGATTTCTTGGTTGACACTATATATGACATGCCTGTCACCGATTTGATGACGGATGATTTCGGTACGCTTTCAATGTACACAAACAAATTCTGGCATAAAATCCTTGTCAAAACAGCAAAGAATAGTTAGAAAGGTGGCTGATATTATGCTAGCACTTCTCATTCTTTGTGCCGTTGCACTCACCCCAAACAGAGATTAATCAAGCCAAAGAAAACGCACAACCACACACTTACCACATAGCATCTGTAGTAAAATCTAAAGGCGAAACATTCATAAATACAGCGGAAGGTGTACAGTTCGTCATCGACCCGAGTGACTCAGAATGGCTCGAATATAAAGACGGTGATACAATTTCTGTCACATATGGTCAAAGCAAATCTGATCAAAAGGGGCGCGTCGTATATTCATACACCATCACAAACAAAACAAAATCGAACGGACGCTTTGAAGCTCCACCACAAACGAAACAAATTGATTGGAATACCCACCAAAAACCAATCGATTAGAAAGGAACCACATGTCAAACCACAACATCGCAATCGAAGGGAATCCCGAAGTTATTCAGCGGTTCATTCTAAAACACGAATTCCAAAGCTACTACAAGCAATTTGATGCAAAAGCTGTATCACACGATGCGGTGCCAATCCTTACCCGTACACCAATTTGGCTTGTGATTGCTATCAATGAATTTTTAGACGGGTTCAATTTGCAGGAATTCATTAACCGCTACAAGAAAACCCATCCCGAAGAAATTGATGCCAACTCTTTTCTCAAATATCTTCTCGCGACGGATGACTTCACTCACATCGCAGCATATCGCTTAGAACAATATTTGCTCGGTGACAACCATAAGGACATTTGGCCGAATTGTGTGTTCGATAAAACCACAAAACAACTTTATCCGTCACAATATGGAAATCATCGTAGCACTATCGAAACGATTTTATCACAACACCCTGAACTACAAGCTGATAACGAAGACGAAACCATCCGAAATCAAAATGATTTCGTCATGAATCAACTTATTTTGATTGGGAATAAAGGAACCGCTGACTACTATCAAGCCAAATACGAAGTTCGTCCTAAAGAACTCATGGTAAATCAAGAACCGCTAGACATTATAGCAATTGTTCTAGAACGATTTGCCACATTCGACCAAACACTCAACACGTCTGATAATGGAATCCGCTATGTTAGCTATTGTTTCCAAAAACCGGGTAGTCCTACTATTACGGGTATGTATCAAAACAATATAGCTTATGTTCTCAAACAGTTTGCAGAATTAGGTCATATCGATGAACTAGAATGCGCTCTTATAGCTGCACAAGTTGATGAATCTGAATTGATTTCAAGTGCCCGTAAATTTTGGCCAGCCCTTTGGTACCCTGAATCAAAAGATAACGGGTATGAACTGACGCTACTAACCATCACAAAAGATAATGTCGTAGAACGACCACTCTGTTTTTAAATACGTCAACGTGAACTGGAGCATTGTTCTGGTTATTTTTATTAAATATAATCATTCGAAAGGAACCACCCGCATGGTAAAAATAAAAGTACTCTCCGCCGAAAAGGCTTTTCTCGCAGCCCATTATGGTGGGCCCTTTGACTTCGATAAAGAGGACTATATCATCATTTCTATCACTGATATTCGAAATGAGGAAGACTGCCCGGTCGTTTTCCGGCCAATAAAGAATCTAAAAGCCGTCTTCCGCATCCCCTTTATCGATTTAGCAGCAGACAAACTCGACCCGACAAAATCCGTTAAAGAACAAACCGGACTCGATTTACCAGTATTTTCTGAAACCGAAGCTCGTAAAATCAAAGAAATTGGTGATTTAGCAAAAGAACACAACTACCACATTATCGTTCATTGCGAAGCGGGTGTTTCTCGTTCACAAGCCGTTGGTGCGTGTCTTGAACTTTATATCAATAATGATAGCTCGAATATCAGACAACGCATCCACTTGGGAAATTACACCTATTTCCAAACATTCTTCGCACAATTTGATAATGAATGGCATGCGCTTAGCAATTTCCAAGAACCCATTTATCAAGAGCCTGCGAAGCATGATGACGAACATCTATTCGGTTTCCGCTATAAAATGAACGATTACGAAAAACATCAACTCCGAAAAGGTTCGTTCGGTCCTGAGTATCCACGCTCACGCATGCTAACACTAACAGACCGAATGTTGCTAGAACAATTAACCAGAAAGGAACGCTATGACAGCAACTAATGAATTTTCACATCTTATGTCTAACGCGGGGATCATATTTCTCATATCAGTGGTCATTGCAATCGTCTTCCTATTGTGTGACGCACCCGACATTCTCATGGAAGTCGTCAGCACGGTAGCGATTATATCATTTTTCTCACTTTATTCAGGGTTAGTGATTGCCATCAATACATCGGATGACCTATCCACTTACCCGCATACAGATAAAGTCAAAACAATTTATGCCAACGACATCGAAGCTAATGTCACCTATATAGTGGACGACAAAATTTATACAGGTGGAACGTCTGCACAAAACCGCGCGAAGAATGAAACCAACGAAAACCACACATTGAAGCTAACAAAAGGTGAGGCTGATATTACCAAAAAAGTTAAATACCATGACATCATCGGTGATAAAAGCGGGATCGTCGATAAAATCGAGTATGGTACACGAACATGGACGCAATCAGTATTTGGTTATCGAATTGCTGAACACAAAGAGCCAGTTATAAAAGTTTATTTAAAATCAAAAGATCCAAAATCCAAAAAAGAACTTGAAAAACTATTAGTTGATGAATAGGGGAAACAGCCATGACACACTACGCAGTATCACAACTTGTAAAGCTCATACAAGAAAACTTGTATGACCCAAGATACTATGATATTAGCAAATATGACATTGAACGTCAGTTGCGTAAACTCATCCAAGATGAACAACCTAAACGCTATCCACCTGTGACGAAACTCAGTAAATACAGCTTGGACGAAGAGTTCAAGGATAGAGCACTACAGCTTCTTACTGATTTCAATAGAGAACCCCGTCCTACAGAAAAGGAACTGTTACTCAAGGATTTAGACGTTGTGGTATTAGAAGATGGGACTAATTGGTTTAAGTTGTCTAAATTGTATCACGCTTTAGAGCATCGTGGCGTAATACCTAATGACTTGAGTGATAGAAAATTTTGGATAAATGCACACAAACGATTAGAACCATTCGAACATATCTATATTAGGACCATAAATCCTTACACTAGATATCCCAATGTGGCCGTCATACACTATAAAGAGGACGACATAGTAGAGATATTAAAACAGTTAAACATCAAAGGTGTCATTCAGTGCGACCAACTCATCGAAGACCTCAAACGATAGATACCATATTTGGGAATAATATTTGCTTGAATATAAAATCGGAACATGCTATCATATAGTTACCCGGGAATACAAATCAAGAAGGAAAACAAATATGAAATACCAAAAAGAATTGCTTTTATCGCAAGAGGGACTCCGAAAGTTTCTCGCAGAAAACAAATCAGAACTCAAGCTGATTGCGAATGAGGTAAACGTTGGTTATAGCACATTGCGTAATTACGCATACGGTGTGACGCCACTCGACAGCATGCCGTACCGGTTAATTGAGGCGCTGACGCGGTATGTCGCACCAGATGATCTATTCCATCCTACCTTTGGGATTTATCTCAATGAACCAGAGTTCTATGCGCTCGCAAAACTTGCGGGTCGAGACATTGCACCATCCCCTCGTGCATTTGCAATTGAGGAATTCACGAAGGCTACACTGCTATTGCATCAGCGAGAAAAAGAAGCAAGAGAAGGAAAAACATTTCCACCTCGATATTTCTTTGTCGATTTGAAATATCAAAAGGACTTCCTGAACGAATACTACAAACGATTCTCTGAGGATGACCACCAATTGCTTCTCCAAACGACGAAACAATTGCAAAATATGTATCGTTGGTCCGATGAAGATTTAGCACGAATCATGTCGCAAAATGATACAGACATCACATTGAGGTCAACAGACCCGAGTATTGTAAATCAATTGTTCTCGCTAAGCTTGCCTCGAACTGGCAGTCGCGATTTCATGCCCTTATTGAGAGGTGCTCACAATATCCATCTCATCGTGACCAATAAACTAATTACGGATGGACGTATTTCTAGGTGGGCACTCAAGGATATTGATAATACCTTTGCTATCGTTGAGCTTCAAGCCAAATACACCTTCAACGGCAGTGACTGGCTCATTTCGTCCTCTCAGTTCGTACCAGCTGAAACGGTCGCACACCTAAAGGGCGTAGAGTATGATGAACTCAAACTGCCAGATGATGAAATGATTCGAGAACGAATCTATCGAAACCTTATCAATTTGCACACCGCTACCCAGAATGAGGATATTTGGTCTCAAGTTGTGCGAGATATGCTCCACAAACACTTGACTCGATATCACAATTTGGAACTTCACAAAGGTTCATACATGGAATTGCTCGGAGGCGGCGGAGACTTTGTTCAATCGCCTGTGATTGCAAACACTTTGGACAACATGGCAATGCAAATTGCCGACACGATCAAGCAACAAATAGACGCCTTGAGCTAGTCAACGCTATCAAAAGGAACCACACGCTGGTTCCTTTTTCTATTTTGACCACGTAGAGAAAGGAGAAACAATGCGACAAAAACTAAAAACTATTTGCATAAACTTACTTATTATCGCGATACCAATCATATTTATTGGCACAATTGTACATATTTATAGAGCTGACGATATCGTCGAAATTAAAAGTCAAACATACATCCAAGAACCCTTAACCGTTACAGAAAACCATATTCAAATAAGTAATCTAAAAGCCCAATATGAAACATTCGACGAATCAAACATTTACGGTGGACTTATCATGCGTTACCAGTTAACCAACGGTGAAGAATACCGAGACAGATTCAGCCTTGAACAAATACATAACCATCTGCTACCTAACAATGGATCCGTCTTGACAAAATCTTACTACAAAGGAACCTATACCCTTAGAAGTGGGAAGACCATCACACTAGAAACAGCTGATAAATTGAACAAGGGTGATAACATCCATCGCCGAGAAGATCCAGAATACCAATGGACACAAATCGTACCGCACACCGAACCCATTGACACAAGCGTACAAGTACCATATAGAGTTTCCACCGGAAAAACGCATACGACACACTATCGCGACGAAGCATACACGATCAACCCATAGAAAAGAGAACCCACATGACCTATATTTTTACAGCACCACAACTAGCGGGAGTTATCCAACAAGCACTTGAAACAGATGATCCACTTGTTCTTGAAAACGTTGCATTCTTAGCCGAACTATTCTATCAGGACGAAAAAGAAGATATTAAAGAACTCACAGACCAACCTTGGCCGGAACGCCTTGCCGATACAATATTCGAAGCTTATGATTATGGTGCTTACGAACAAGATATTCGTACAAATCTCGACGATTTACCGCAAGACTTTATACTATCTACAATCACCGTCAAACAAATCATGATCGTTCAACAGTTATTGGTAAGCATTCTCGAACAATGCAACGAGCGCACCGTATTCGAAATCGTTGACAAGGTTCTCGACTGTGATGAATGGCGCGAAGCTTTCGATAGTGAATTAAAAGAAATCATGATCGACATTAAATAGAAAGGAACTTCAATATGTCAACATTAGTGGAAGAACTGAAAAAAGCAGAAGATGACCAACAAAAAACAAAAGAACTAGAAAACGCTATCAAAGAACTAGTCATGCAACCGGATGTCTATAACACGCTCCACAAAGCCGCCTTAAACGGAATTACTGCCAAAATGAATAATGGTTTTACACGCTTAGAGCCAAAAGACTTCTCTCCTGATACAGAACGGTTAGGATATCAATTTTATATAGAACATCCAGAATATATCAAACCTTTCTTGAAAGTACACATTGATTTGTTAAATAATAACGCAAATGTTTATACTGAACGATATATCACAAACGAACTCACAAAAGAACAAATCATCAAGTCATTAAAAACCATCATCGGACTTGATAACGACGAATAGAAGGAACCCGATATGAAACTAATTTTTGACAAACCATTAATCGACGGTCTAATCTTATCTAGACCGAATCGATTCATCTTCAATGTTCAAATCGACAATCAAATTGTCGAAGCTCATTGTCCTTCGGGCGGAACCATTGCCGGTCTCAGTCGAAAAAATATGCAGAACTTGAAATGTTATTTGAGTGACCACGGCGAAAATACGGGTCGTAAAACTCGATACACCGTAGAAGCTATCAGTCTTGACGACGGTGCAACTTACATGGGAATCAACCAAACACAATCAAACAGATATGTAGAACAGTTTCTGACCGAACCTAAAGTTCGAGAGATTCTTTCTATTTCGGAACAAATCACAAGGGAAAAGAAACTACGATCGTCTCGAATTGACTTTAAAGTAGATGACTGTTATATCGAAGTGAAAACAATGGTTGCAGAATATTATTGTAAACCATCAAGTGAACTCGCAGAACTAATGAAGGCTGGAACACCTTCAATCGAACGAATGCAAAAACATATTAACGATCTTGCAGCTGAAATCGAAGAGTTTTCTGCCAGAGCCGCAGTCATTACGGTGTTCCAGTATGATGCACCAACCTTCAAACCACCAGTAGAACTAGATATTTATCAAGATTTTGTGAACGATCTACGTGTAGCAAGAACTAAAGGTCTGAGACAATATCAAATGAACGTTCGAATCACTAAAGAATATGCAGAACTCATTTCATTCTTCGAAAATGAGGTCGTGTAATAGAAAGGAACACCTTATGGCAACATTAGCTGAACAACTCAACCAACTAGCACAACGCGAACAACAAACAGAAAACCTCGCGAATGCTATCAAAGAGTTCGTATTACAAGAACGAATTTTTGACATGCTCAGAAAAGCACTATCCAATAAATTCACAGCCAAAATTCCTTATCAACGTTTTGATAACGAAGGTTTTATTAAATTAAAACCAACGGAAACCTCACAATTCTCAGGCTACAACGCCTATCAATTTACCGTCGCAGTTGAACCGAAAAAATTAGCACTTGAAGCGCGAATTATTTTTGACGGAAAAAATGTGAGTGTTCTCATGAACGAATATCAAATGCACTTACTCACACAGGAAACCATTATCGACTTGCTCAAACAAGTCATCGGTGTCGAAAACAAAGTTAAATAGAAAAGGAATCAACAATGTTCACAAAAGAACAACTAAAAACCATCGCTGAAAAACTACCACAAAAAGTTCAGCATATCGAACAATACAAAGAACAACTCTCTATGCATTTCGGAAAGGTCTTCTTTGATTTTTATAAACAAAATCATAATCGCAACGTAGACCACCAATATGTTGAAGCAAATATTATTTTCTTCAAAAAATTCGACAGCAAAGACGTAAAGTGGCTCGAAAAACACGGAATTACAAATTGGTCAATTCACCATATGGAATTGCAACTCTCAAAAACCGTCAAATCCGAACAAGAACTAGTTTCGTTTATGACGAACGTATTAAACCATTTTGAAGGACGAAAGGAAGCTACATGGTCGAACATATCAATGGAGAAATTTATTTAGCTCTCTGCGCCGATGACGTATGGCTTGAAATGCAAGAATGCAAAATCGGATTATCATGGAAAAGCAACGTAGTCGGCATGAGGAAAAAGTGATTGAAATCGAACAGTTATCCCTTATCGATATTAACCAAGCGTCAGACGGTGATGCGCTTGTCAAATATATAACATCCGTCATCAACAAACTTTTTCCGATCTATCGTGACGACTCCTCACAGAACCTTGCGCTATTTGGCCTAGGTGATTCCGACAAACCTTATCAATACGCTCCCGGATTTCGACCCCATACCGACACGAAACAATTAGACTTCAACGTCACCTATTTGGGACGAAATCAAAACGACGGATGTATGGTTGTGAAAATTTCGTGGGATTTTGACAGCACAGACGTAAATAATGAACACCAAATGTATTGTCCGTACTTGGCAGAAGAAATTCTCTTGATGTTTTCAGAGAGTGTGTTTTTAAACGAAGGTTTTGTTTTCTACAAGTCTGTATCCTACAGCGAACTCCATCGAGAAGACGAAGAATTACAATATTCACAAGTTCATCGATACGAACTGATTGAGGACAGATTTGTTGCCGATAGAACGAACCTGGAAAATGGATTAAGGGTGCTAGCGCCTTTAACGCGCACAGACGGTATCTTACGCACCTTGGACGACGCCTACTATGATACAAATTATGACGGATATGGATACCTCTGCAAAGAAATAGATGGAGTGATGTATCAAAGTTCCATCGTACCAAACATGGACAAACCATATCCTAAGATTTATTTGGACAACTTCACACATATTTACTGGTACGAACGAAATTAGAAAGAAAAGAAATGACAAAACTCACCAAAGAACAACTGGAATGGTTCAACGAACACTTTATGCTGACCGAAGTGACGCATGATGTGTCCACTTATGTTTACGCAACTGACGACTTAGAGCAACTAAACGAGCTCAATTCAGAGGAAATTGAAAAATGGTTTTATGTACCTCAATTCGGAACTGGTATCATCCAATGTTCAATCATCCGATGGATATGCGATTGAGCGAAAACACCCTCGAGCATATGTCAAAGACATTTACGAAGTCGCTGACCTTGTTGAATTCATCCAAAATCAAATGGACAAAGAAATCAAACGAGAATCCGAGTATGAATAGAAAGGCAGCCCATGCACCTAACGGAAGAATTCAAAGAATTATATGGCATGTCTATGACATTGACTTTAGGTCTACTAGTAGCATCACTGGCCCTTTGGTATTTGTATACAGAAGGTGAAGCGAAAAAATGGATCGCCAAACTCACCACCGTATCGTGCGTTATATCGATGACCGCATCACTAATTTTCACCGTGGTATCGAAACAACCAAACGTGGTAGCGTTATCGGATGCTCCCCACAAGGATACCGTAAAAACCATTTATACAAACAGTATCGACGCAAAGGTTTGTTACATGGCTGATGGTAATATCTTTACTGGTGGCAAACACATGAACGAAACCGAAACAAAATTTGAGGTCTTTTACCGAGTATATCCAAAACATAACGACAAAACCTTGACCGTTATGAAGAATGAAGCGTCCGTTACGAAGAAAGTAGACACCTACGAATTGATTGGTGACACGACAGGGATTATAGACAAAATCGAATACGGCACCCGTGAGTGGTACCTCGAAAACTTAGGAATGAAAACCGCGAGCAAGAAAGACCGAGTAGTAAAAATTTACTTCAAAAAAGACAAGTCTAAAGACAAAAAGGAACTTGATGACTTGTTAGACACAAACAATAGAAAGGACTAAGGATGGAACTGACAGAACAAATGACTCGGGTACTGATTGTGGTTGTAGTAACTATGATTATATCTGTCGTAACAATAGGGATATTGATGAATCGAGAGATGAATGGTAAAAAAAATAACGACTATGTACTATATACAATTATGAGTATTGTTGTACTATCTTTTTTGACATTCTTCACAATCCTAGGTATACTTTCGTTTTCGAACGCTAATGACCCGGTCGAACACCCTTATACCGATGTAGTCAAAACCGTTTATACAAATAATCTAGGCGCATCCGTAACCTATGAAACGAATGGGGAAATCTACTCTGGAGGTAAACCAGTAGAAAAGGTGGGGAAATCGGACAAAAATCACACCTTGACTGCGACCAAAGGAAAAGCCAAACTGACCAAAAAAGTTAAGTATTACCAAATCATTGGTGATAAGGCGGGGACCGTTGATAAGATTGAGTACGGAAAACGAACCTGGACTGCGAAGTTCTTTGGTTTTGCGATGACAACACACACAGAACCAGTCGTCAAAATCTATTTCGACGAAGAAGAACCCGAAAACAAAAAAGCACTTGAGAAACTTTTCGAGGAGAGTAAGAAAGGAAATTAATTATATGTATACATTTTTGCAATACGATAGCGGAGCTAGTGGAAACATCATTCTAGGAACCCTCTTATTTATTGTGGCCTTCATTATGTACCTTAAAGCGATGCGTGAAGACGTAAACTATACAGTACGTACATTGTTAGCATTGGCTATGCTTGGCTCACTCATTATCCCACTTATTGGACTACTTCAGTTACGAGACGAAGGCATCAGCAAATCATTAACTGTCGAACAAGCCTATATCGTGGAAAAAGAGGGTGACCTCATTCAGTTTAAACGCAGTTTGCGTAATGATGCATTAAAAGACAAAGTGACAGTGCATGTTCTCAGTGAAACTAAAAACCAATATCAGGTTGAGTACAAGGGACAGTATTACCGAATTAATAAATCAGACGTACAGAAAGGAAACTAAAATGGACGTTAGAGAATTCAAAACAGTAGATGAAATCCATCAAATTTGGAACGACGAGACCTATATTCGTTACCACACCATCAAAAATCAAATGGGGATGGTCGATCTGACAGATGAGCAGGAAGCAGAGCTTTTCCCTGACGTTCCCGATTATTTTGTTATTGATGGTAAGGTATACGAACCAGATGTCGCGGAACATTTGGAAAACTATGGGCGGCAGGTTGACGGTTGCAGCTTCTTTCGAATTACACTGCAAGAAGTTACCGACCAAGAGCTTATCAACGAGGTCAAAGTTGAACTACGAAAAGATGCACGCGAACAACAAAAAGAAGATATTGAAAGTTGGTTGGAATCTTTGATGGAAACCCGTCCATGGATCAAAGAAAACCATTTCGTCTTGGTTGTGGACTACGAAGATGGTGAGATTCGAGACGTTAAACTCACAACGTCTAATAAAGTAATCGCGATCATCGATAGCGTAGAACCTGACACCTATGATGTAGAAGGTTGGTTACAACGACTTTCGAGTCAGGTAACCTTTATCACGTGGTTAGTCAATGAAAACATCGATCTTGTGGAGCCAATCGACTTGAATCGGACAACCACAGCTATTGCAACATTCACCTATCCACATAATAAACCATGTAGTGTCACCTTGCGTAAAGCAAAAGATTTCCATTTTGTAGATGTGAGTATTGAGTTTGCACTCGATGAAAAGCTCACCTTCGCAGTCAATCCTACAACTGAAGTGCAATGCATAGGTGAATCGTTTGTGGTTGAACACTCATCAGTACCTGTCGGAACACCAATTAAACCTATGATTGAGGAAGGAATTCGACGAGCGCTCGCAAATCTGAACAAACACAAAGAATCGCCTGATACGGTAAATTCCGAACATTAACCAAACCTGAAAAAGGTAAAACTTTGTGAATTGGACGATTTTGGATTGAAATTTGGATTTTTTGAAAGCGGTAACAAAACCCGGTATGAAGCGATTTAGGATTGTTTGAACGTCAAAGCATCGACTTCACAAAAAAAATTTTTTCTGACCACTCTTCAAAATTTTTCTAACTTTTTTTTCAAAAATAAAGAGTTAGAAGAGAAAGTCATGCATACCAAGGGTTGTAAGCGCTGACATTTAATCCAAATCGAAATCCAATTTTCTCCAATTCTCTCCAAATGGCCCAAAAAGAAGGGTTTTTGTTCGAATTCACTTATATTTTGAGCCTTGGACGCTTTCTTTGGGACCATTGTTCGGATGTTCCGAACGTTATGACCAAAATCATCACCAAATCAAACGAAATGTTCGGGTTTTCCGAACAAGACCAAACACCAAATCCATAGGACTGAACCTTGCAAAAAGGTGTGTAGACATGGTATAATAATAGTGACCGAAAGTTGCGAAACCACGGTCATTGTTTGTGTTCACACAAACACCATTACTCGCGAAGGACGACCCGCATCCCGCGATAAAGGAAGGAGTGTTGGCTACATGCTAACAAACATTGAAGTCGTCAAAAAGGACGGTCGGGTAGAACCGTTCGCTATGACGAAGTTGTTGGTAGCTTTGCAGGCGGCCGCATCAGACATCGACCGGACTCTCACGGATGATGAACTTAAACAAATTGAGACTGAAGTGTACAAACACATTGAAGCTCAATCCGTTCTTCTTCCACAAGACTTGCACTTTACCGCTATCGAAGCGGCTCGCAAAGTCAATGCTGATGTTGCAAAAGCTTACGAAGACTATCATAAGCAAAAACAATCATTGAAGGTTTCTGACCTCAATCGATTGAAGGTTGTATCGAAAACCGGAATCGTGTCCGACTTCGACGCCAAATACATCGAAGACGCCTGTCAAAAGGCTGCAAAATCCATCGGAAAAGAACTAACTGATGAACAATTACATGATGTATTGTCGGAAGTAGCACACTGGCTCGATACATCCAAATACCATGACACTGTTGCAACAAGCGATCTCCATCGCTTCGTCATGGGAGGCTTGAAAAAGGTTGATTTGCCGACCTATACAGCCTATAAACGTTACTGGCAGGCTCAACGTGACCGAGCGACCGCATTTCATGAATTGCAAAATGAGGCGGAAGGCTTGCGCTTCGGTTCATACAACGAAAATGCCAACAAAGATTCGCAAGTGATTTCAACTAAATCAGCGCTCATCAATGAAATGACCATGAAGAAACTCATGCGTCACGTCTTGAACCCTGAATGGTTGAAGGCTCATGAAGAAGGTTACATTTATATCCATGAACAGATTGTGGCCTAGTTCGGTAACGAACTACGGAAAAACCGCGTTAACCCGTGCCGAAAGGCTGAAGGGGTGTCGTTCCTACGACACAGTAATTATAGGAAATGATAATGAAAGGAACGGCTAACAGGGAACAAAAGAATCC
>ERZ773196.117-NODE-117-length-49958-cov-6.621145_pt1 | contig 49958 bp, 44 predicted proteins | sample MGYA00581009_ERZ773196 | MGnify/ENA primary metagenome ERZ773196 (study PRJEB29015, sample SAMEA2738162) | human oral metagenome | biome: human oral; feature: human-associated habitat; material: saliva | place: China | collected 2243 ... | reverse complement strand
ACGGCTACGGCGACGACTACGGCTACGGCTACGGCGACGGCGACGGCTACGGCTAAATTTTAAACACCCCCTGTAAAAGGGGGCTTATTTAAGCGGCTGGAAACGGCTTTTTAAATAAGCAAGCAACTGCAACAAAAGGACAAACAAATGGTTACTTTAGGCGCATTACAAAGCCAGTATGACAACATGCTTCCCTACGAAGATGACTATGACGACGCTCGAGTTGAGCAGATTATCGATGACTACTTGAAAGAGTGGTCGGCGGCCGACCTGCTGGAAATCTTGAGCGGAAACATCTTAAGGGGAGCAGAAGAAGCACTTGAGCGCGAAGCCATCAAGCAATGCAAGCAAGAGGTTGCCGAAGCTCAGGCGGAATATGAGTACAACCTCAGAACTTGGAACGACTAGGAGGACAGCATGAAATACGCAATCAGAACAGTTTTAGCCGTGTCAGCAATCACAATCGCGGCTTGTAGCTTTTCCGGCAAAACCGAGAAACCAGTAGAGCCGGAAACCATCAGCCAAGAAGCTCAAATTGAACAGACATACGAAACCATGCCGGACGAAGTAAAGGTCATGGGAGACGCGGAGATTAAGCCATGCAACACATTTTAACATCCTGTTATGTAGCCAAACCAAAAGGCCATAGCCACATCAGCAAACATTGCGGTGCACGAATGAGGAACGAAAACGGCGTTTGGCACGTTTGGCAAGACGTTGAGACATTCGCCCGAAACACTCACGCGCTGATTCTCAAGAAAGGCGTGAAGCGAAAGAAAGTCAACAAGAAAACTTTTAAAACAAAAGAAGAAGCTGACAAGTATTTCAACTAGCTACTGGAAAGCTAATCATGTGTCAGGAATTAATGTTTTATTGCCAAGTCATGCAAGAGCTTGAACAACAAGAAAGCATGGGAAACAACAGCTTAACCAGTAAAGAAAAATTCATTTGGAGATTAAAAAATGAGCGTATCAGTTTTTATTCTTGGAGAGAGCGGAACAGGCAAAACCGCCTCAATGCGAAACCTTAACCCTGATGATGTGTGCCTGATTCAGGCAGTTAAAAAGCCCCTGCCATTCCGCCCGAAAGGTTGGAAAACTGCCGCCGAAAAGGACGAAAAAGGCAGTCTGAAGAAAGTGGGAGATTCAGGGAATATCTACATTACAGACGATTCCCAGCAAATCTGCACGATTCTGCAAAAGACAAGCAAAGACATCATCATCATCGATGACTTTCAATACATCATGGCAAATGAGTTTATGCGCGGCGTTACCGTTGAAGCCAAAGGTAATGAGCAGTTTATGAAGTTTAACCGCATTGCTAAAAACACATGGGACATTCTTCAGACGGCCAATGCCTTGCCGGAAAACAAACGCGTTTACATCCTTTCCCACACGCAGACAGACGATTTTGGCAAAACCAAAGCCAAGACAATTGGCAAATTGCTTGACGAGAAAATCACACTGGAAGGCTTGTTTACCATTGTTTTAAGAACGCAGGCAGTCAACGGCAATTATAGCTTTTTAACCCAAAACAACGGCGCAGACACCGTAAAAAGCCCAATGGGACTTTTTGAAAGTCAGCAAATTGACAACGATTTAGCGCAGATTGATTCAGAAATCTGTAACTACTACGAAATCCAACCGAAAGGACATCAAGATGTACAAGCTCAATAAACAAGACGCAATCGCCTACGACCAACGCGGCGGCTATATCAACCAAGCCGGTAAATATGTTGTAACCATCGAATCAGCAGTGTTTCACGTTGGCAATAACGCCAACGGCCGAAGCGAAAATCTGAAACTGTCTGTTATCGACAACCAAAAACGCAAAGCGACATTCTTCATCAACACCAGCTATTCCAATGGCGTACAGAATGAGGGCGGCTTGCGAACCGTGAGCGCAATCTTGGCTTGCTTGCGAGAACATGACAGCGGCGAACCAACACCGGCACAGGTAAAAGAATACAACCACGACACCAAGCAGGAAGAAGCGGTAATGCGTGATTGCTTTACCAAACTGCACGGCAAACAGCTTGGTATTGTTGTTCAAATGGTGCATGAAGATGGCCGTGAAAACCCATCCACTAGCTTGTACAGCGTGTTTGAAGCCTCAAGCGAATTGACCGCGGGCGAAATCATGCGCGCCGAAACACGACCGGCACAGCTTGGCAAAATCATGGCGTACATCGCAAACAAGCCACTTGTAGACAAGCGCAAAAACAGCCCTATTCCACCTCAACCAACACGCCAACTAATGCCACAACCAACAACGCCAGCCGCGCCAGTTGAAGATATTGATAGCGACATCCCATTTTAACCAAGCACAGGCCGTCTAAAGTTTGGACGGCCTATAAAAAGGGTATTGTATGAATATCACACTTTACCAATGCGCCGCCGACGTACAAGAGGCTTTGGACTATCACTTTGATACAGAGGCTGAGCGAAACGACACACTAGAGGCCGTTATCGGTCAGTTTGATATTAAAGCCCAATCCGTGATTGGTTACATCAAAAACCAAGAAGCAACGGCGGAAATGCTTGAAGAACATATCAAGCAGATGGGCGAGAAACTCAAGGCCATCAAGGCGCGAAATCAAAGCCTGAAAGACTATCTGGAGCGCAATATGCTTGCCGCCGGAATCAAAGAGATTAAAGCAGATGATGGCACTTTTAAAGCCTCATTTCGCAAATCCAAAGCGGTTGACGTTTTCGATGAAGCGCAAATTCCTGCTGAATTTATGCGCGAGCGTGTAACCGCCGTCCCCGACAAGACGGCAATCAAAAAAGCGATCGAAAGCGGCCAAGAAGTAGCAGGCGCAAAGATTGAAGAACGGTTGAATCTTCAGATTAAATAACCGCCAATTTTAAGGAATAAAAAAATGACTGAATATATTTTCAAAATTTCTGCCGATGATGTGGGCATTGACTTAGAAGCACCTGATATTAACCCGGCACATGAAGATAACGTACCTGAAAAAATTGCTTACTTATCAGCTGCATTAGTATCAATTTTTATTAACGATATTTCCAAGCATATCAAAGAAAATCCCAAAGGTTTTATTGTTACTGCCCAAACCATGATTAATAACTCAGCTTTCCTCAAAGGGAAAGTAAATTAACCAACCACAGGCAGACGGCCTAAAACGTCCGAGCCGTTGAGAGGACGGCATAACAAAAGGAAACAAGGCGATGAAAGCAAGCGAAATGTTAGCCGCTCGCAAGGCGGCGAAGAAAGAACAAGCCGTCAAAAAATACGCACGAGACAACATCGGTAACCAACGCGCCGACCGCAACAAACTGGCAAATATTGCCGTAATCCAAACGCAAAACAAGCTGTCTTTGCGAAGCGGCGCGCCTCAAGACTTAGACAGCAAATTGACAGAAAATATCAAGAATCTCATGCACTATCAGGCATTGGTTTACGAAAACGACCAAACCAGCGTAACTGTGTTTGAGAAACTTGTCCGCGCCATGCGTGTTGTTGCCTGTATCTACTCAGACAGCGACTTGAGCAAGACGACCAATGAGGCACAGGCAGCGATTGAGCAGTTGCAAGAATCAGCCGACCTATCGCCGAATCAACGCCGTGAGATTTTGAAGCCTGTTCTTCGCTTGACTGAATATCAGGAAGCATACGGCGAAATTATCCCGGAGCGCACCGTTTCAAAAATCGGCTTGTATTGTGCAAGCGTACAAATCGCACTGTACACAGCGAGCCTATACAATCGCAAGAAACGCTACATTCAGGCGTTATTCGACATCATCAACGGCGAATCGTTACGCACGATTGCCAAAAAGATAGATGAGAAAGAAAACGTATTGCGCGAAGAGGTATTAAACGCCGCCTAGCACTTCTTCCGCGTGGCAGAGTGTAACAGTGCCGTTCAGCCTGTAAGCAGTATTCCCGAATTGAGACAAGACGGCTACAAGGTGCTGGCAGACTTTGACCGCCTGAAAGATTTTATTCAGACGGCCATGCAAAAAATTCTGATTCCGTTTGAGCAAAACACGGGAATCAGCCTAATTAATTACAACCAATTCCGCAAAGACTTGGTACAAGCGGAAATTATATAAAGAGACAATCATAAATGAGCGCGAGAATACTTGACCCATGTTGTGGTAGCAGAATGATGTATTTCAACAAAAATGACCAGCGTGTCTTATTTGGAGACATCAGGCAAGAAGAGCATTACTTGAAAGACCGTGATTCAATTCGTCATTTAGAGGTAAAGCCGGATATCAAAATGGATTTTACAAACCTTCCTTTTGATGACGAGAGTTTCCGTGTTGTAGTTTTCGACCCACCGCATTTAATACGAGCTGGAAAAAAATCATGGTTGGCCAAAAAATACGGGAAGCTTGGGGAATGCTGGAAAGACGACATTAAAAAAGGATTTTCAGAATGTTTCCGAGTATTGGAAGAGGGCGGAATCTTAATATTCAAGTGGAATGAAAATCAAATATCAGTTAAAGAAATCCTTTCTCTCACTGACGAAACCCCACTTTTTGGGCATGTAACAAGAAAACATAAAGCAAACCAAACCAGCACACATTGGTTCACATTTATTAAGGGCAAGAAAGAAAATGAGTAAAAATTCAAAGCAGAGAGAGTTTACATTCAAATATAAGTTCGGCGGTAAAGATTGGTCGGCATCTGTATTTGCTGACAATATTGAAGAGGCGAAGCGGAAAATCCGAGCGCAAGCAACGGCAGTTTACGAGGGTGAGATTGTGGCAAGGTTGCCGGTGCCGTGTTCCCCTTCTTGGTTTAAACGGTTTTTTAAAAGATAAGGAGTTATAAAAATGGAAATTGAAACACTGAAAACTACTATGCAGGAAGCTGAAAGGTTCTTGAAACGCGCAGAGGCTTTACTTAAAAACTCAACAGAGGATGGGGAATTTAACCACTTCCATTTTCACTGTTCAAAAGATTCCGCTTCCGTGAAACGAGCGAGCCTTGATTTAACGCGGTCATTAGCCGATTTGAGACAAGGGCGATAATGCGCCGACGGCTGAATAACTACCAATCAGACAGGCGGCGGAAATGCCGCCTGATGAAGATTAGAAAGGCAAAAAGATGAAAATTAATTTTGAAAATAAAACAGTAATAAAAACAGTGGATAATATTTTTTTAATACTATTCTTACTGCCATTAGCCGTATCAGTTTTATCATCGTTTACAGCTTTTGTATTATTAATTTCGGCGCGGGTTTTTTTCTTTTTGGCACTTCTGACGTTATATCCTATTCTTTTAATTTTAAAGAAAATTTCAAATAACAGATGGGACCCAATAAGCCCTTTTAAATATTTAAAATCAACAATTAAACAGTCCAATAGTTTTTTTCTTGATATTTTAGATTTTTGCTTATATTGCAAGTAATAAAAGGATTTTGAATGTACCTCACAGCCCAAGAATGTGCCGACCTGCTACACGTCAAACGCACAACGTTCGTCAACCAGACGTGTAAACAGGCAGGATTCCCAAAGCCTTTTGTTATCTCGCCGCGTAAATTCTTATGGCCGGAAGCGGAAGTACACGAATTTATCCGCCGCCGCCGTCAAAAATAGAGAAACCGCCGTAACAGGCGGTTTTTTTTAATCCAGTAAATCGGCAAGTTCGCCAATATCAGGGTTATAGTACACATTCAGCAATATGCGTAAATCCTTATGGCCGCTGATTTTAGCCAGTTGCATAGGCTCAACCTTAGCGGCCATGCGCGTCAGGGCTTTATGGCGCGTATCGTGAAAGTGGAAGCCCTCAGCCCCCTCAACCTTTGCCCTTGCACGTCTAAACATAACGTCAAGCGTGTGTGAGCTTATATCAAACACAGACCCACTCTCAGACCGTGGCAGTCTATCTAATATCGCCATAGCCTTTTTAGACAGCGGCACATCTCGACTACTACCGTTTTTTGTCATTGGCAAATGCACCACGCGCCTGCTCAGATGCACATCACGCCAAAGCATGTTACAGATTTCCCCGGCACGCATTGCCGTCTCAATCGCAAACAAGACAGCCAATCCGATGCGCTGTTTTGCCGTGATTATCGGCACGCCGTCAGCTACACCAAGCTCACGCACGACAGCTAAAACAATATCGTCAGGCGGTATGTAGTTTCGCGCCTTTCCTTTGCCAGGCCGTCTGATTTGCAATAGAGGATTTGACGGCAAAAGCCCCCATTCTTTGACCGCCATTTGACAGACGGCCGACAGTGTTTCAAGCTCACGTCTGACAGTGGCCTCTTGCACTTCTTTTTTGCGGTTATCGCGCCATTGGGCAAAATGATGAGGGCGCAGGTCACTGACTTTTATATCGGCCAAATCGGATCGTAACGCACGATTCAGCCGGTATGTTTCCGCTCTATTACCTCGCTTCGTGGGCGTGATTTCATCCCGGTACCTGGTCAGCAAATCGGCAAAATATAGGCTTTTGGGCGCATTACCCTGTACGCCGTCCAAGATTGCCGCTTCAGTCCGCGCCGCCCATGCGACAGCATCAGACTTTAGGGCAAATGTTTCTGACTTGGCTATGCCTTTCAGACGGACTTTGACTCGATATTTCCCGTTACGCTTTTCGATTGTTGCCATTGGTATATTATTGGGACAGTGAGGGGACACGGCATTATATGTTATAATCAATCCTAATCAATCATAAAGGATTGAATGGTGCAGATATGAGATTGATTTATATGTATAATCTATCAAAATCAATCATAATCTACTATAATCAATTTGCTGTTTTATTGCACTCCGTCCGCACCACACTCAAAATGAGCAGCTTTCGAGCTGCTTTTTTTACATCTATCCCACTATATACCCAAAATCAAAACTGCTTTTAATTTTTTGACCTTTGCAAAAAAGGGGTTTATTTGTGGGTATAACAGACGTTTCCATTTTATCTTTCAGACGGCCTATCATTTATGTTGAATCCATCGCAAAAACTTGTCGAATTGGTCCGTATCCTTGAAGAACGTGCCTATATTTTTCCGGGAGATCCTGTGCAGGCGACGGAAGCGTTGCGACATATTGATGGCAGCAATGAGGAAAAACTGATACGCCGCGCTCAAATTATCGACCGCGACAAGCATTTGAAATATGTGTTGCAACAGGTGGAGACAGGCTCGTTTTGGCTTTGGATTGTTGCGGCGACGTTGTTGTTTACGGTTGGTTTTTCCAGCACTTATCTTTTGATGGACAATCAGGGACTGAACTTTTTTCTGGTGTTGGCCGGGATTTTGGGCATGAATACGGTCATGCTGCTGGTGTGGCTGGCAACTTTATTCCTGCGTTTGAAAAATGTGCACTTTATCAGCAGTCCGGCAACTTGGTTCCGAGGTAAAGACCCGGTCAATCAGGCTATTTTGCGGTTTTACATGGACGAATGGCGCAAACCGCAAACGCGTTGGCTGATTGGCGCAACCTCACACAGTCTGTGGCTTTGCACGCTGTCGGGAATGTTGGTTTCTGTTTTGCTGCTGCTTTTGGTGCGTCAATATACGTTCAACTGGGAGAGTACGCTGTTAAGCAATACGGCATTGGTGAAAACGGTTGAGGCTTTGTCATGGCTGCCGGAACGTTTGGGCTTTCCTGTTCCTGACAGTCAGGCCGTAATTGCAGGCCGTCTGAACAATCATATCGAAGATGCACGCGCTTGGGCGGGTTTACTCATCGGCAGCATTATCTGCTATGGCATTCTGCCGCGCTTGCTTGCTTGGCTGGCTTGCAAAATTACTTTAAAAACCCTGCGCGAACGTTTGGATCTGAATCAGCCCTACTATCAAAACATTCTCCGCACATGGCAGACGAAGATTGTCGATGCCGATGACTTTCAGGAAAACATCGTTCCCGTTTCATCCAAAATTACGCTGAATAATGCGCCTAAATGGGCTGTTACACTGGAAACGGAATGGCCTGAGCCGCTTTGGTTTTCCGGCGTTTTGGCGCAAGAATGGATAGACAAAGGCGTAGTCGCCGGCAGAAAAGATTTGGAACAATTGGAAGCCGAATTGAAACAAACTCCGGCGCAACTTCTCATCGGCGTACGCACGCAAACTGTTCCCGATCGCGGCATTTTGCGTCAAATCAGCCGCTTGGCCGAAGCTACGGATAGCGGCGTTATCATTCAACTTTTGAATCAAGACAGTTTCTCTAAAGATTTGGATACCAAACTGGATTATTGGCGCGAGGCGCTGACAGAAAGAAACATTGCCTGGCTGGAGCCGACCCGTTTGGCACAAGAAAAACGGCAAAGCTCTATTTGACAGATAAACCAAAGGCCGTCTGAAACCTGATGTTTGGGTTTCAGACGGCCTTATTTATTGTTGAGGATTCATCTTAATGATGTTCGTGGCGATGCTCTTGATGATGTTTGGGCTTGGCTGCGTGGTGTTTGGCTTTAGGTGCAGGTTTTTTCATTTTTTGCGGTTTGGCTTTTTTGTGCATACGCTCTTGTTTCGGATGCATGCCGTGCTTGCCATGCGCAGAAGCGACTGGAGCCAAGACCAAACCGGCAGCAGCAACCATCAAAGAGGTCATTTGAATATTTATCTTCTTTCAAGAGGTTGATTTGAGGTAAAAATAAGCATTTATTCGCACTCAAGCGATGGACAAATATTAATGGCTTTGACTGTCAGCTGCTGTCTGCATTCGGCGAAATCTGTTCAAATTTTGGCAATAGAATTATGGCAACACGATGATGTAGCAAGGTTTTGAAAGTTTACCGTCAATTTTGACAAAGCGTCTTTACACATTCCCCAAACGACAAAAAGCGCGAACCTTTCGATTCGCGCTTTTTTTCAGACGGCATCAATTATTTTTTGTCGTCTTTTACTTCTTCAAAGTCGGCATCTACAACGTCGTCGTCTTTCTTAGCGGAAGATTCGGCTTGTGCGCCCTCGCCTGCTTGTGCTTCGGCTTGCGCTTGAGCGTAAACCATTTCGCCCAATTTTTGGCTGGCTGCACCCAAAGCTTCGGCCTTGGCATCGATAGCGGCTTTGTCGTCGCCTTTAACTGCTTCTTCAGCTTCTTTCAACGCAGCTTCGATTTTTTCTTTCTCGGCAGCGTCGAGTTTGTCGCCGTAGTCAGCCAAAGATTTTTTCACAGAGTGAATCAGGGCTTCGGCTTGGTTGCGGGAAGCGACCAATTCAGTCAGTTTTTTATCTTCCTCGGCATTGGCTTCTGCATCTTTCACCATGCGTTCGATTTCTTCTTCGCTCAAGCCTGAAGAACCTTGGATGGTGATGTTGGCAGCTTTGCCTGTGCCTTTGTCTTTGGCGGAAACGTGCAGGATGCCGTTGGCGTCAATGTCGAAGGTTACTTCGATTTGCGGCATGCCGCGCGGTGCGGGTGCGATGTCGCCCAAGTTGAACTGACCCAAAGATTTGTTGGCGGAAGCGCGTTCGCGTTCGCCTTGCAGTACATGGATGGTTACTGCGCTTTGGTTGTCTTCGGCGGTAGAGAACACTTGCGACGCTTTGGTCGGGATGGTGGTGTTCTTCTGAATCAGCTTGGTCATCACGCCGCCCATGGTTTCGATACCCAAGGACAGAGGGGTTACGTCCAGCAGCAATACGTCGCTGCGGCCGCCGCTCAATACTTCGCCTTGAATCGCTGCGCCTACGGCAACGGCTTCGTCAGGGTTCACGTCTTTGCGCGGCTCTTTGCCGAAGAAGTCTCTCACGGCTTCTTGTACTTTCGGCATACGGGACTGACCGCCGACCAAAATCACGTCGTCGATGTCGCTGGTGCTCAAGCCGGCATCTTTCAATGCGGTGCGGCAAGGCTCGATAGAGCGGGCAATCAGGTCTTCAACCAGGCTTTCGAATTTGGCGCGGGTAATTTTCATTGCCAAGTGTTTCGGGCCGGTTGCGTCCATGGTGATGTACGGCAGGTTGATTTCGGTTTGCTGGCCGCTGGACAATTCGATTTTGGCTTTTTCGGCAGCCTCTTTCAGGCGTTGCAATGCCATCACGTCTTGTTTCAAATCAATGCCTTGGTCTTTTTTGAACTCGGCGATGATGTGGTCGATGAGGCGTTGGTCGAAGTCTTCACCGCCCAAGAAGGTGTCGCCGTTGGTTGCCAATACTTCGAATTGTTTGTCGCCGTCGAGGTTGGCGATTTCGATGATGGAAATATCGAAGGTACCGCCGCCCAAGTCATATACGGCTACTTTGCGGTCTTTGTTGTCGCCTTTGTCCATACCGAATGCCAAAGCGGCTGCGGTCGGCTCGTTGATGATGCGTTTTACATCCAAACCGGCGATGCGGCCTGCGTCTTTGGTGGCTTGACGTTGGCTGTCGTTGAAGTAGGCCGGAACGGTAATCACGGCTTCGGTTACTTTTTCGCCCAAATAAGATTCGGCGGCTTCTTTCATTTTACGCAGGACTTCTGCGGAAACTTGCGGCGGAGACAGCTCTTTGCCTTGCGCTTTCACCCATGCGTCGCCGTTGTTGGCTTTGATGATTTCGAAAGGCATGGATTCGATGTCGCGTTGGACTTCTTTGTCTTCGAATTTATGACCGATCAAACGTTTTACAGCGTAGATGGTGTTTTTAGCGTTGGTTACGGCTTGGCGTTTGGCGGGCGCGCCGACGAGGACTTCGCCGCCGTCCAGATAAGCGACGACAGACGGCGTAGTGCGTGCACCTTCTGCGTTTTCAATAACTTTGGTTTGACCGTTTTCAGAGATGGATACACAAGAGTTGGTTGTACCTAAGTCGATACCGATTACTTTTGCCATATTGATGTTGCTCCTAAAAAGATTTTTCTAAATTAATAATTGTGTGGAACATTTTGTTCCGTTGACCTGTAAATAAGGTTGCCCGATATTTTTTCAAGGGTTTTGTTGAAATTTTTTTTATATAAAATTCAACAAGCTAAACTATTTATCCACAGGACGGTATTTTGTTTTTCAGACGACCTTGTCTTTGTTTTCCGATTGAGCATCATCGGAATGATTTTCCAAAAGTGGGATTGAGGCTTGAGGGACGGGGAAGGGTCGTCTGAAAATTTTATGCTTGATAAACTTTATCAAGCGGTGCCTTCAGGATTCTTGTTTCGCCACGACAACCATTGCGGGACGTAATACGCGGTCGGACAGGGTGTAGCCTTTTTTCATGACGCTGACGATGGTGTTCGGCTCTTGCTCGCTGACGACCGCCTGCATTGCTTGATGTTGGTGTGGGTCGAGTTTGTCGCCGGGCTGCGGGTTGATTTCTTTGATGTGCGTGGCGTCAAACGCTTTTTGCAATTCGTTCAGCGTCATTTGCACGCCCATTTTCAGCGCGTCGAAATTGCCGCTTTGGTCGAGCAGCGCCATTTCGAGATAATCTTTGACGGGCAGCATTTCGGCGGCGAATTTTTGTCCGGCGAATTTGTGCGTATCGGCAATTTCCTGCTGATGGCGGCGGCGCAGGTTTTGCTCGTTCGCCAGGCCGCGCAGTTCGCTGTCTTTCAACTGTCCTTCCAACTCGGCGATACGCGCCTGCAATTCTTCGTAAGTCGGCGGTTCGGTAGCTTCGGGTTGTTCGGTTTTGGGGGCTTGGGCGGCTTCTGCGTTTGCCGCCTCTTCGGTTTCGTGTTGATATTGTTCGTGATGTTCGCTCATTTCATGCATCCTTTGGAATGGTTTGAATCGAATGCTACTTTATATAAGGTCGTCTGAAAAAACTTCAAGCACACGGAAACCATCATAAGCATATTCCGCAATGCGCTATCGCAAATCGTTGATAAAAGGTAAGATACACCGACACCATCCTATTTTCAGACGACCCCCAACATGAAAAAAGACCACCTGAACACAACCGATTTCAACCTCTGGCACACCATCCGCGAAGAAACCGCAGCCGCAGCCGCAGCCGAACCGATGCTGGCGAGCTTTTTGCACCAAACCGTATTGCGCCACGACTCGCTCGATTCCGTCCTTGCCTACCACCTTTCCAGCAAACTCGGCAGCCCGATTATGGACGTGCGCGCCCTGTTTGAAATTTACCAGCAGGCATTGGGCAGCGACGCGCGCATCAGCAACTGCGTCGAAGCCGACTTGAAAGCCATTTACGAACGCGACCCCGCGTGCGACGAATATTCGCTGCCGCTTCTGTATTTCAAAGGTTTCCACGCCATTCAGGCGCACCGCATCAACCACTGGCTCTACCAAAACGGCCGCAAAACGCTGGCGTATTTCCTGCAAAACCGCATGTCGGAAGTGTTCGGCGTCGATATTCACCCTGCTGCCCGTTTCGGTCACGGTCTGATGCTCGACCACGCCACCGGTTTCGTGGCGGGCGAGACCGCCGTGTTGGGCAACAATATTTCCATCCTGCACGGCGTAACGCTCGGCGGCTCGGGTAAGGAAAGCGGCGACCGCCATCCGAAAATCGGCGACGGCGTGATGATCGGCGCGAACGCTTCGATATTGGGCAACATCCGCATCGGCGACAATTCCAAAATCGGCGCAGGCAGCGTGGTCGTTGCGGACGTACCGTCGTCAATCACCGTCGTCGGCGTACCTGCCAAACCAGTGGGGCGTTCGGTCAAAACCCCATCGGCGGACATGGACCAGAGTTTGCAGGGTACGGCGATGGATTTTGTGATTTGAACTGAATCGCCTGATAAGGCCGCAGATACGAAAAGGTCGTCTGAAAACCTGATGGATAAGGTTTTCAGACGACCTTTTTCTATACGGCCGCCACACTTATCTGGAATACGTCACCCACCATTAACCACCCTTTCTCATGGAACTGAATCTGATTTTGAATTTCGGCAACCGTTTTTTTCAAATACCTGCTTCTGAAGATTTCCGATAGATCTCTGCCTGAGCGGGAATAATGCACCAATCAGTATGTTGTCTCTAAAAATCAGCTTGGCAGCCAAAGTCAGGATTGGATTTATAAGTCAGCGTTATTACCCCGATACTGCATTGCGCTCGTTGCTGCGCAAGCGTTCCAAATGGTTTTTGACTTCCTGTACTTTTGCTTCGGTAAATAGGTTGGCGATATTTTTCCAAATGCTGTGGTAACCGTAGGGGCCGTGCTGCATTTCGGCTTTTGCCTCTTCAATCTGCCAGCCTTGGTAAAGGATGCGGTACATTCCGGCAATCAGCCCCGTTCTGTCCGCACCGTGGTAGCAATGGATGAGGACTGCGCCGTTCTGTTGCTGTTTTTCAATCAGGTACAGGATTTCGGCGATGTCTTTAGGTTTGACATTCCACGACAGCAGCGGGCGGTTGATGATGTTGATGCCGTATTGTTTGAGATAGTCGTCGTCATTGCGGTCGAAAAAGCGCAGATTGACGACGCTTTTGATACCCTGCTGTGAAATGGTTTCGCCGTCCTCGGGGACAGGCTGTTCGCTGCGGTAGAGTTTGTCGTCGATGCGGTAAAGGTTGGCATCTTGCTTGACGGATACTGCCCAAAGTCGGGTATTCATGGTTAGTGTTTCTTGAGTGGACGAGGCTTGGCAAGCGGCAAGGAGGAAGGCTGAGAAGATAATCGGTATGGTTCGTTTCATCATAGGGATAGATTCAAAAAGTGAAAAGGTCGTCTGAAAAAGGAATCTGTTTTCAGACGACGTGTTTAATGTTTAAGAAAACCGCGCTTTTATTCCCACACGTTCGCCCGCTCGACTTCTTTCCACGCGTCAAGAATCAGGCTGCCGTCGTTGTCTTTCAACAGCGTCGCGTCGGAAAGCATACGCCGCCAGGTGCGGGCGTTTTTCAGGCCGTGCATCAGCCCGAGGCTGTGGCGGACGATGTGGCGCAAGATTGTGCCGCGCCCGGCTTGGATTTGGGTTTGGCTGTATGTGTAGAGGCGCTGCACCAAATCGGCGTATTCAATCGGGCTGCGGGTATCGCCGTAAAACAGCCTGTCCCATTCGTGCATGACCATCGGGTTGTGATACGCCTCGCGTCCGACCATTACGCCGTCAACGTGTTGCAGGTGTCCGGCGATTGCTTCGTTGGTGGTGATGCCGCCGTTGATGATGATTTCCAGATCGGGAAACTCTTTTTTCAAGCGGTAAACGTAATCGTATTTCAACGGCGGAACGTCGCGGTTTTCTTTGGGGGAGAGTCCGTCCAGCCATGCGTTGCGGGCATGGACGATGAAGGTTTTGCAGGCGGTTTTGTCGCGCAGCGTGCCGACGAAATCGGCGACGGTTTGGTATTCGGTCTGCCTGTCGACGCCGATGCGGTGTTTGACGGTAACGGGGATGCCGACCGCGTCCTGCATGGCGTTGAGGCAGTCGGCAACCAGCATGACTTCGTTCATCAGACACGCGCCGAACGAGCCTTTCTGTACGCGCGGGCTGGGGCAGCCGCAGTTAAGGTTGACCTCGTTGTAGCCGTATTCTTCTGCGGCTTTGGCCGCTTTCGCCAAATCGGACGGGTCGCTGCCGCCCAGTTGCAGGGCGACGGGCTGCTCGCCTTCGTTGAACATCAAAAAGCGGTCTTTGTCGCCATAAACGATGGCACCGGAATTGACCATTTCGCTGTAAAGCCATGTGTTGCGGGTAATTTGGCGGGCGAGGTAGCGGTAGTGGCGGTCTGTCCAGTCGAGCATGGGGGCGACGGAAAGGCGGCGGGACGGGAGGTTGGTTTGAGACATTATGTAGTGTGTAAACAGTGTTTCAGACGACCTTTGTTCTTGAAGGTCGTCTGAAAAGGAAACGGATTAAACGGATACCAAGACGGCGGAAAACCGATGCTCCAGTTGGCTTTATAGCAAAGCTTAAGGCTGCTTTTGCTTTTCTCCGACGATTTGTTCAAATGTTCGGATTAAGCTTGAAGCGATAACCTCCTCGCTAAACTCCGCCAAACAATCTCGACGCAGTTTTTCATGATCGAATCGTTCGCGATTTTCATACATTTCAATCAATGCACCGGTAAGCGCGGGGATATTTTCGGTCGGCACCAAAATACCGTTCTCGGGCGTAACGATGGATTGCGGACCGCCGCACATGGTGGCGATGACGGGCAAGCCCTGAGACAACGCTTCAATAAACACGACCCCGAAAGTTTCCGTGCGGCTGGCAAGGACGAAAGCGTCGCTTTGGCGCATCAAATCTAATACTTCGTCCGTAGTGAGCGCGCCGAGGAAGCTGACGGCATGCGTAATGCCCAACTCTTGTGCCAAACGGCGCAAATTGGCGGCTTCCACGCCGTCCCCGCCGATTTTCAATTTGAGGAAAGGATATTTTTCCAATGCTTTCGCAAAGGCCGGCAGCAGGAGGTCATGCCCTTTCAGATGGCGCAGATGCGAAACGGTACAGAAGGTGTAGTCTTGGTTTCCTTTATCGGGAAACGTGAAATCCCGTGCGAAATTGTCGCCCAGTACGTTGGGCAGGTATTCCCATTCCAAACCGTATTTTTCCTTCAGCAGGCGGCTGAAATCGCGGCTGACGGCAAAACGCGCGGCACTATGTTCGGCAGCGAGGCGCATGATCGGCCATTGGTGAGGCCGTATGAGGTTGCGGGTAATGGTGCTACTGTGTTCGGTAATGACGTAGGGAATACCGTAAGTCTTATAAATTTCGTAAGCGAGGATGCCCGCGTAGTTCATGGAGTGTGCATGAACAATATCGGGGCGGCCGTTTTCACGCACATACCGCGCAAATGCCTTCATCCCCGCGCGCACCCAGCGGATGCGGTCCAAATCAATAACAGGAAAACGGGGGAAAAAATACATACTGTCGTAAGCGTAGGTATTCAACCCGCCCTGATTGTGTTTCCGGATGCCGTACGGACCGGTAAAAATAGATTTGGTATGGACGCGCAAATAGCGGAACATCGGCGCAATCACCCCGACTTTCAAACCTTTTCGCTGCAAGGCTTGTGCTTGAAGACGGAAAAAGATTCCGTCCACATCGGTTTCAGTTTTGGGATACCAAGAAGGAATAACGGCAACGTGCATGAAAAAACTTTCGTAATAATCAATCTGAGGTCGTCTGAAAAAACATTCGCCGTTTTCAGACGACCTTTTTAATAACCGGGTAAAACCTACTCCCCCGCCACGGTCATGCTCTCAATCAGTACCGAACCGATTTTGTTGGAAGAGCGGCGCAGCGCGTCGTTGGCAGTGCCGACGATGCCGAGGTACATATCCTGCAAGCGGCCGGCGATGGTGATTTCTTGGACGGGGTGGCTGATGACGCCGTTTTCCACCCAAAAACCCGCCGCGCCGCGCGAGTAGTCGCCCGTGATGGTGTTCACGCCCTGACCCATCAGTTCGGTAACCAACAATCCCGTGCCCATTTCTTTCAGCAGGTCGGACTGCGTTTCGTGCGTATGGTTCAAATAAAGGTTGTGCGCGCCGCCGGCGTTGCCAGTAGTCTGCATACCGAGCTTTCTCGCGCTGTAACTGCTGAGGAAATAGCCTTCGACAATGCCGTCGCGAATGACGAAACGCGGCCGCGTGGCGACGCCTTCGGAGTCGAAATAGGTGCTGCCGAAGGCGCGGGGGATGTGCGGCTCTTCGCGCAGGCTGAGGAAATCGGGCAGGACTTTTCTGCCTATACTGTCGATCAGGAAGCTGCTTTGGCGGTAGAGCGCGCCGCCGCTGAGTGCGCCGACGAGGTGTCCGATAAGGCAGCCTGCGACGGTGGTATCGAAGAGGACGGGATAGTTGCCTGTCGGGATGCTGCGGCTGTTCAGACGACGTAAGGTACGCTCGGCGGCGGTTTTGCCGATTTGCTCGGGACTGTCCATGTCTTGATGGCGGCAGGCGGCATCGTACCAGTAGTCGCGCTGCATGCCGTTTTCGTCGGCGGCGACGATGCTGCACGAAATGCTGTGGCGCGTGCCTTGTTGGTGGGCGGTGAAGCCGTGGGTGTTGCCGTAAACGTATTGGTAATGTCCGGTCTGAACACCTGCGCCTTCGGAGTTTTCGATGCGTTCATCCGCGCTCAGGGCAGCTTGTTCGCATTGTTTTGCCAACTCGACGGCGGCTTCCGTGCTTAAATCCCATTCGTGGTAACGGTCGAGGTCGCCGACGTGTTGCGCCATCAGTGAAGCATCTGCCAAACCTGCGCAATCGTCTTCGGCGGTATAGCGGGCGATGTCGATGGCGGCTTTGACGGTGTCTTGCAGGGCTTTTTCGGAGAAGTCGGCGGTGCTGGCGCGGCCTTTGCGTTTGCCGACGTACACGGTAATATCCAACGATTTGTCTTGCTGGAACTCGATTTGTTCGATTTCGCCCAGCCGTACGCTGACGCTTTGTCCGATGGATTCGCTAAAGTCGGCTTCAGCAGCAGCCGCGCCCATGTTTTTTGCCAAATCCAAGGCATGCCCGCATAAGCCGGTCAGCTCGGAGGCAGTGTGGTTGAACAGCATAAAAGGTTTCCTGACAGAGGTTTGCGGCATTTTAACCGTTTTCAGACGACCTCGGCAAAAATACCGCCGCCAAAGACAAAAGGTCGTCTGAAAACGCCGTTTCGACAGGGCGTTGACGTGAAACCTGCCCGAACGTGCTAAAATACCCGAAACAAAATTAAAGGTTTATCAAAATGTTTGAAAACGAAGACGAATGGGTCAGCAAAACCCAAATGAAAAAGCAGATGAACGATTTGCAGGCTTTGGGCATGGAGTTGACCAAACTCTCGACCGATACGCTGAAAAAAATCGGCTTGGACGAAGACTTGTACGAAGCCGTTGTTACCTACAAAAAAATCACGTCCAACGGCGCGCTCAAACGCCAAAGCCAATTCATCGGCAGGCTCATGCGAGACACCGACCCCGCGCCCATCGAAGCCTTCCTCGCCAAACTGCGCGGCGAAAATACCGCCCACAACGCCTTCTTGCAACGCGTCGAACAAGCTCGCACGCGCCTCTTGGCGGACGACAACGCAATCACCCAATTCATGGCGGACTTCCCCCATGCCGACGCAGGCAAATTGCGCACCTTAATCCGCAACACGAAAAAAGAGCAGGAACAAAACAAACCGCCGAAAAACTTCCGCGCCCTCTTCCAAGAAATCAAATCCGTCATGGAAGGCGGTCAGAGCGATTCGGAAGAAACGCAGGACTGGGCAGAATAAATATCGAGGTCGTCTGAAAACGGGTTTGGGTTTCAGACGACCTTTTTTCATATTTCCGAATAAACTTTATCATCAGCCCATAAAAGTCGTCTGAAACCGCCGTTGCCGTCATTCCCGCGCAGGCGGGAATCCGGGTCTCTGCATTGCGGAAATATCTCAAAGCTGCTGCAACTTCAAATTTCCGAATTCCCAGCCGTACGGAAATAACGACGGTAGGTTAACCATCAATACCTGACGGAAAAACAATATCTGCCCTGCTTATTTTAATTTACAGAAAAAGGTCGTCTGAAAACGGACTTAGCGGGTTTTGCTAACGTTTTCAGACGACCTTTGTTCAAACGCTCTGGCGTTTATTCAGTCCTTTTAGTCAGAAACGGCCATCAGGCTGGCGTTGCCGCCGGCGGCTGTGGTATTGACGCTGCAAGAAATTTCTTCAAACACTTGCAGGATGTCTAAGCCTTGTTCGGACGGGAGGATGCGGATGAGTGCGCCGTCGCGTTTTGCCAGCTCTTGCTTGCGGCTGCTGTCCAGCGGGCTTAGGGCGGCGACGTGGTGCACACCCGTGCTTTCAGGTTTGCTGTTGACTTGCAACAGGCCTTCGAGGTCGGCGGTGTAGGAGGCAAGCGGGCTGTCGGGTTCGACGACGGTTACGATGCCTGCGGCGGCAAGTTCGGTCAGGGCGCAGAAGGCTTGCAGGAGGCTGCCGCCGTGTACCCAGACGCGTTTGGGCGCACGCCAGCTCATGGCGTTGCGTTCGCCGGTCGGGCCGACCAAGACAGATTCTGCTTGGCGTAGGGTGCGGATGCGGGCGTGTCCCAATGCCGATGCCGCTGATTTTTTCTCTTCCGCATTAAACGGCAGCTTGTGAATCAGGGCTTCGAGGCGTTTGAGCGCGGCTTCGTCCGCTTGTCCGATACGGCTCAGCGGCGGGGCAACCCATTCGGGGATGCGGGTCAGTTTTTGCAGGTAGAACGAACCGCCTGCTTTCGGACCAGTACCTGACATGCCGTGTCCGCCGAACGGTTGTACGCCGACGACGGCACCGACGATGTTGCGGTTGACGTAAACGTTACCCGCTTCGATGCGTTCGCGGATACGTTTGACCGTGCCTTCGATGCGGCTGTGTACGCCGCTGGTGAGCGCGTAGCCTTTGCTGTTGATTTGGTCGATGATTTGGTCAAGCTCGTCGGCGCGGTAGCGGACAACGTGCAGCACAGGACCGAAGACTTCGCGGGTGAGTTCGTTCAAGTTGTTGAGTTCGAACAAAATCGGCAGCACGAAAGTGGATTTCGCAGGATCAACGTCGGAGGCGGCTTTGACTTCGTGGTAAGACTTGGCAACGCCTTTCATTTTGTTGATGTGCGATTGCAGGTTTTGCTGTGCTTCGGCATCGATGACGGGGCCTACGTCGGTGGTGAGCTGAACGGGTTTGCCGACGACCAATTCGTCCATCGCGCCTTTGATGATGGCGAGCATCTTGTCGGCAACATCTTCTTGGACGCAAAGGATACGCAAGGCGGAGCAGCGTTGTCCCGCGCTGTCGAAGGCGGAGTTGAGTACGTCCAAGCAAACCTGCTCGGGCAGCGCGGTAGAATCGACAATCATGGCGTTTTGACCGCCGGTTTCGGCAATCAAGACGGGGCTGTCGTCGCGTTTGGCAAGGGCTTTGTTAATCAGTTGCGCCACTTCGGTCGAACCGGTGAAAATCACGCCGCCGATACGCGGATCGCCTGTCAGCGCTGCGCCGACATCTCCTGCGCCGAGGACAAGCTGCAAGGCGGAAGTCGGGATGCCTGCTTCGTGCATCAGGGAAACGGCGTAGCTGGCAATCAGACTGGTTTGTTCGGCAGGTTTGGCGATGACAGTGTTGCCGGCTGCCAATGCGGAAACGACTTCGCCGGTAAAGATGGCGAGCGGGAAGTTCCATGGGCTGATGGCGACGATGGCGCCGACGGCTTTGGCGTCTTTGGGCAGGGTGTTTTCGGCTTCGCCTGCATAGTAGCGGCAGAAATCGACGGCTTCGCGCACTTCGGCGACGGCGTTGTTCAGCGTTTTACCTGCTTCGCGCACGGCAAGCATCATCAGCGCGGGGGTGTGCTGCTCCAGCAAATCGGCGAAACGGCGCAGGCATTCGGCGCGCTCGGCGGCTGGCGTCGCGCTCCATTCAGGAAACGCGGCAACGGCTGCGCCAATCGCTTCTTGGGCAAGCGCGGCGTCGGCAAAGCTGACTGTGCCGACGATGTCGTCGTGGTCGGCGGGGTTTTTAATCGGTTGCGCTTCGCCGACATCGCGGGCTTTGCCGTTGATAATGGACGCGGCGTGGAAGTCTTGCGCGGCGGAGCGGTTGAGTTTTTCTTGAAGCTGTTGCAACACGGTTTCGTTGCTGAAATCCACGCCTTGAGAATTCAGACGACCCCTGCCGTACAAATCGCGCGGCAGCGGCAAGGCGTTGTGCAGATGGATGCCTTGTTCGGCAATGGTGTCGAACGGGCTTCGGATCAGCGTATCGATGCTGATGTTTTCATCGACAATTTGGTTGACGAACGACGAGTTCGCGCCGTTTTCCAACAGGCGGCGCACCAAGTAGGCGAGCAGGGTTTCGTGCGTACCGACCGGAGCGTACACGCGCACGCGGCGGCCTAAGTTTTGCGGGCCGACCACTTGATCGTACAAGGTTTCTCCCATGCCGTGCAGGCATTGGTGTTCAAAATCTTTGCCTTTGCCCATTTGGTAAATCGCGCCCAAGGTGTAGGCGTTGTGGGTGGCAAATTGCGGGAACACGGCATCTTGCGCCTCCAGCAGTTTGCGCGCGCAGGCAAGGTAGGAAATGTCGGTATGGACTTTGCGGGTATAGGTCGGATAGCCGTCCAAGCCGTCCACTTGCGCCCATTTGATTTCGCTGTCCCAGTACGCGCCTTTGACGAGGCGGACCATTAATTTTTGGTTGTTGCGGCGGGCAAGGTCAATCAGATAGTCGATCACAAAGGGGCAGCGTTTTTGGTATGCCTGAACGACAAAGCCGATGCCTTTATAACCCGCCAAATCGGGGTCGGAAACGAGTGCTTCCATCAAATCCAAAGACAGCTCCAAGCGGTTGGCTTCTTCGGCGTCGATGTTGATACCGATATCGTATTTTTTACCCAAAAGGAACAGCTCTTTCAGACGAGGTAAGAGTTCGCTCATGACGCGTTCGTGTTGGGCGCGCGAGTAGCGCGGATGGATGGCGGAAAGTTTGACGGAAATGCCGTTGCCTTCATAAACGCCTTGTCCGGCAGCATCTTTGCCGATGGCGTGAATGGCTTGAACGTAGTCGTTGTAATAGCGGTCGGCATCTTCTTGGGTAAAGGCAGCTTCGCCCAACATATCGAAGGAGAAGCGGTAGCCCATTTTTTCGCGCTCTTTGCCGTTTTGCAGCGCTTCTTCAATGGTTTGTCCGGTAACAAACTGTTTGCCCAAGAGGCGCATGGCGTAGTTCACGCCTTGGCGGATCAGGGGCGCGCCGCCTTTGCTAATGAGTCGGTTCAAGGCAGAACCCATCTGTTTGTCGTTCGTTGCGGTCAGTTTGCCGGTAACCAGCAAGCCCCATGCCGCTGCGTTGACAAACAGGGAAGGGCTGTTGTTCAAATGGCTTTTCCAGTTGCCTTCGGAAATTTTGTCGGCAATCAGGCGGTCGCGCGTCGCATTGTCGGGAATGCGCAGCAAAGCTTCCGCCAGACACATCAGCGCAATGCCTTCTTCGCTGGAGAGCGAAAACTCGTGCATCAGCGCATCTACCCCGCTGGCTTTGGTGCGGCTGGCACGAACCTGCGTAACCAAACGGCGCGCGAGTTCGGACGCCGCCCGACGCTCCTCATCGCTCATCTGGGCGCGTTGCAGCATATCCTGAACGGCTTCGATTTCGTCGCGGCGGTAAGCATCGGTAATCGCTTGGCGCAGTGGCGTTTGTGTCGGAAAAGCAAAGTCAAACATTTTAAGGTTCTCCAAAGTTTTTATGATGATTTTCAGACGCCCCCATCCCTTTTCGAGGTCGTCTGAAAAGATTTAAAGCATATAGATAATATCTTAATAAATTTATAAGGGCCGGACAAGCAATTTATCTCAAAAACAGGATTTTTTGCTTTGATAAAAAGCAGATAAAGCTAAAAGACCGCATTATCCGCATGAGCATCAATATAAAAATAAAACCTGCCTTCCCGTATAAAAATTCAGACGACCTACGGTCAACGGCAGGTCGTCTGAAAACACTTATTTCGCCTCGCGGTATTCTGTGTCCGCTTTTTCAAAACGTTCTTGGATTTCACGAGACGGCTCTTTGTCGGTCAGTGAAACCAAAATAGCGATTACCAAACAAGCGATAAATCCGGGGACGATTTCATACATGGTCAAAAGACCGGTTTCATGTGCTGCCAAAGCAGGTTTTTTGACCCACTCCGCCCACGCCACCACAGTCAGCGCGCCGGCAATCATGCCCGACAAAGCGCCGTATGCCGTGATGCGTTTCCACAATACCGACAGAATCACAATCGGACCGAACGCCGCGCCGAAACCTGCCCACGCATAAGACACCAAGCCCAAAACTTTGCTTTCGGGGTCGGACGCAATCAGGATGGAGATCACAGCAATCGCCAACACCATCAGACGACCCACCCACACCAGCTCTTTTTGCGGCGCATTTTTACGCAAAAAGCCTTTGTAGAAGTCTTCGGTAATCGCGCTGGAGCAAACCAAAAGCTGGCAAGACAAAGTGGACATGACCGCCGCCAAAATCGCGCTCAAAATAATGCCTGCAATCCAAGGGTTGAACAGCAAAGTAGATAGCGCGATGAAGATACGTTCGTGGTTGCCCTTCATGGAAGCGGTTTGGTCGGGATTGGCACCAAAATACGCAATGCCGAAATAACCGACCGCCACTGCGCCTGCCAGACACAACACCATCCAAGTCATACCGATGCGGCGTGCGGACACCAGCGATTTCGCGCTTTCAGCCGCCATAAAGCGCGCCAAAATGTGCGGCTGACCGAAATAGCCCAAGCCCCATGCGGCGGTGGAAATAATGCCGATGACGGTCGTACCGGCAAACAGACTGCCGTATTCCTTGCCTGTACTTGCGGCAACATTTTGAATTGCGGCAGACATTTGGTCTGCCCCCCCCAGACCCAAATAGACCATTACCGGCGTCAAAATCAGCGCAAAAATCATCAAAGAAGCTTGCAGCGTATCTGTCCAGCTTACCGCCAAAAAGCCGCCCAAGAAGGTATAGGCAATGGTTGCACCCGCACCCAGCCACATCGCCTGATTGTAAGTCATGCCTTCAAACAGGCTTTGGAACAAAGTTGCCCCCGCCACAATGCCCGAGGCGCAATAAATCGTGAAGAAAAACAGAATAATCAGCGCGGAAACCACTTTCATCAAATGTCCGCCCGCGCCGAAGCGGTGGAAGAAATAATCAGGCAGCGTCAGCGCATTGTTAGCATATTCGGTATGTACGCGCAGACGGCCCGCCACCAAAAGCCAGTTGAAATACGCGCCGATCACCAAACCGATGGCAATCCAAGCCTCATTCAAACCGCTCAAATAAATCGCGCCGGGCAGACCCATTAAAAGCCAGCCCGACATATCGGACGCACCCGCCGACATCGCCGTAACAAACGGACCCAAGCTGCGCCCGCCCAAAATATAATCATCGAAATTGCGCGTGGAGAAATACGCGGCCAGACCAATCAAGAGAACGGCAATCAGATAGATTGCAAAAGTGATATACATGGGATTCATGTACTATTCCTCATCTAAAACTTCAAAATCACGGGCTGATGAAATTGCAGGCAATCCACGCCCAAACATTTTTCTAATTAAAATACAGCGGAAATTCTCGCGTTTTTACGGATACGCGGAACAAATCATTTTCAATTACAACAAGATAAGTAAAAAAATCCTATTGATTTGTAAATAATCCAATCCAGCATACCGTAAAAATTCCCACTTGCAAAGGCAGCGCAAACAGGTTCACCGCACAATGCGGACACGCCAATCAAAATACCATGTAAAACAAAATATTATGAAAATCTATTAAAAAATCTTGTTTTCAAACCTTGAAACTATCTTTCCTAATACCAAAACAATCCGCACAATTTTTCAGTAGTTAAACAACACCCAAAACGGACCAACCCAAATTCCGCCTTAAAACCACCTTGCTTCATTTTCAGACGACCTTTTCAAAAACCAGCCCGCCAACGGCCTGCCGTTTCCTATATAATCCCCGCATTACCGACTGTCGCGCACTATATCGTCATGAAACGGCTCAAACGCATCAAAACCATCCTCCGCACGCTTTACCTCTACCGCCTCGCCGAGCTGTTTGCCGTGCTTGTCCGTCCGGGCTGGGCGCGGACGCTGTTGAAAATGCTGCCGCAGTCGTCTGAATTGGAAAACGAACCGCCTGCCGTCCGCCTGCGCCTTGCACTAGAAAGCCTGGGGCCGATTTTCATCAAATTCGGGCAGGTTCTGTCCACACGCCCCGATTTGATTCCGCATGATTACGCGGTCGAACTGGCAAAGCTGCAAGACAAAGTCCCGCCGTTTGATGCGCAGCTTTCACGCTCGCAAATCGAAAAATCGCTGGGGCAATCCATCGAAACGCTGTACGCGGAATTTGAAACCGAACCCGTCGCCAGCGCATCCATCGCCCAAGTACACAAAGCCCGCCTGCATTCGGGAGAACAAGTGGCGGTCAAAGTTTTGCGCCCCAACCTTTTGCCCGTTATCGAACAGGATTTGTCGCTGATGCGCTTCGGCGCAGCTTGGGTCGAGCGTCTGTTTGCCGACGGCAAGCGTTTGAAACCGCGCGAAGTGGTGGCGGAATTCGACAAATACCTGCATGACGAGTTGGACTTGATGCGCGAAGCCGCCAATGCCAGCCAGCTCGGCCGCAACTTCCAAAACAGCAATATGCTGATTGTGCCTAAAGTGTTTTACGACTACTGCACCAGCGACGTACTGACCATCGAATGGATGGACGGCACGCCCGTATCGGAAATCGCCAAACTCAAAGCCGACGGCATCGATTTGCACAAACTCGCCGATTACGGCGTGGAAATCTTCTTCACGCAAGTCTTCCGCGACGGCTTTTTCCATGCCGACATGCACCCCGGCAATATTCTGGTTGCCGCCGACAACCGCTACATCGCCCTTGATTTCGGCATCGTCGGCACGCTGACCGACTACGACAAGCGCTATCTCGCCATCAACTTCCTCGCTTTTTTCAACCGCGACTACCACCGCGTCGCCACCGCCCACATCGAATCGGGCTGGGTACCTGCCGACACGCGTGCGGAAGAATTGGAAGCCGCCGTCCGCGCCGTGTGCGAACCGGTGTTCAACAAACCGATTTCGCAAATTTCCTTCGGCTTGGTGCTGATGCGCCTGTTTGAAGTCAGCCGCCGCTTCAACGTCGAAATCCAGCCGCAGCTTGTGTTGCTGCAAAAAACGCTGCTCAACATCGAAGGCTTGGGACGGCAGCTTGATCCCGATTTGGACTTGTGGAAAACCGCCAAACCGTTTTTGGTGAAATGGATGAACGAACAGGTCGGCCCCAAAGCCCTTTGGCGCAACCTCAAAAACGAAGCCCCCGACTGGGCGCAAATCATCCCTTCACTGCCGCGCAAAATCAGTGCGCTGGTTGATGAAAACCGTCAGCAGGAAATGCGTGATGCCTATGTACATCTGGTCAAAGTACAGCAACGCCAAAGCCTGTGGCTGGGTGCGATTGCGGTTGTTTTGCTGCTGATTTTGCTGTTTAAATAAACCGTAATACAGCTTTAAACGACATAACAAAGGCCGTCTGAAATCGATTTTCAGACGGCCTTTTATATGCCGACCTATTCTTTTTTCTCGTGCTGAACATGTCCGCTTTCGGCTTCGATATGCCGTCTGAAGCGCAAACCTGCGGCATGGTAAAACGGATGTGGCGAGAATTGGCGCGAGACTTGCGAAGCGAAGATGCAAGTCAGCAGCATCCAAAACAGTAAATTCTGTCCGCCCGTCATTTCCATTACTACTACGGCGGCGGTCAACGGCGATTGGGTCGCGGCGGCAAGGAACGCGGCCATGCAGAGCAAAACCGCGACATTGGACGCGTCGCCCAATTGCGCGAAAGAAGCCATGTGTTCGCCTATCATCGCGCCGATGGTTAACGACGGCGTGAAGATGCCGCCGGGAATGCCTGCCCAGTAGCTGAACACAGTCGCCGCCCATTTTGCGGCGGCCAAGCCGAACGGCGCTTCATACGCGCCTTTAAGAGCGGCTGCGGCTTCGTGATAGCCCGTGCCATAGGTTTTGCCTTGATAAAACGTACCGAGCAGCGCCAGCAAGATACCCATTACAAAAGCGACCACCAACAAATGACGGCGGATGAAACTGCGCCAGCGTACCGGCGCGAATGCTGCCGCGCCGCGATACAAAAAGCTGCCGAACAATCCGCCAGCCACGCCGCAGACGATGCCCGACACCGTGGCCCACATCAGCATGTTTGGCAGCTCATGTCCTTGAAAACCTGAAAAATACGGGTTGTTGCCCTGTATCGCCACTTGAATGAAACCGGCTGCCAACACGCCCATCAAGATTTGGCGCTCCCAACGCAAAAGCACGCCGCGCCCCAATTCTTCGATGGCAAACACCACGCCGGCCAAAGGCGCGTTAAACGCCGCCGCCAAACCGCCGGCCGCACCTGCGGCAATCAAATCGTTTTCCTGCATACCCCTAAACGCCAGCCCGTGCTTTTTACACCACGCGCCCCAAGCGTTCATCACCGCCGCGCCTACTTGTACAGACGGCCCTTCCCTGCCGACAGACGCGCCCAACAGCATGGCGCAAAACGTCAGCGGAATTTTGAAAAAAGTTTCGCCCAGACGAATCAAACGGGTTTTCTGCGCGCCATACGGCAAAGACAAAGAGGCGATGACCTGCGGAATACCGCTGCCGGAAGTGTACGGCGCAAATCTGCGCGTAAACCACGCTAAAAGCGGCAAACCCAGCGGCAAAGCCACCCACGCAAACCACGGATATTTTCCCACCAACAAAGCGTTCCATTCCAAAGCCAAATCCGCCAAGTACGCAAACATCAAAGCCGTCAGGGCAACCAGTGCCGATCCTGCCAGCAAAAACAGAAAGGCAATGCTCTTTTTGGACAGGCGTTTGGTTTGGCGGATTTTATGGGCGAGGCGCGCCGCCCAAGTTTGGGGAAATTTCATCATAAACACGCAGTCAATGTGTTCAGACGGCCTTGATACTTTTCTCAAAGGCCGTCTGAAAACAAGGATAAAGGTTTTTAAGAACGGTAATCCGCGTTAATCGACACATACTCGTGCGACAAATCGCAGGTATAGACGGCCGCCGTCGTATCGCCGCGTTGCAAATCGATGCGGACGGTAATTTCCGGACGGTTCATCACCGCTTGTCCTGCTTCTTCGGTATAGCTTTCCGCACGGCCGCCGTTTTCGGCCACCAACACGTCATCCAGCCACATTTTCAAAGCATCGACATCCAAGTCTTCAATACCGGCATAGCCGACGGCTGCCAACAGACGGCCCAAGTTCGGGTCGGAGGCAAAGAACGCAGTTTTCACCAAAGGCGAATGGGCGACGGCATAAGCCACTTTGCGCGCCTCTTCGCGGTTTTTCGCGTTTTGCACTTCAACCGTGATGAACTTGGTTGCGCCCTCGCCATCACGGACAATCGCCTGCGCCAATTCCAAAGCCAGTGAACCGAGCAAGGCTTTGAGCTGCGCATAGCGCGGATCGGCGGTATTGTCGATTTCGCTCTGACCGCAACGGCCTGTCGCCATAATCACGAAGCTGTCGTTGGTGCTGGTATCGCCGTCCACGGTAATCGTATTGAAACTTTCATCTGCAATTTCTTGCGTCATCAACTGCAAAATTGGTTGGGACACTTTGGCATCAGTGGCGATAAACGACAACATGGTCGCCATATTCGGATGAATCATGCCTGAGCCTTTGGCGATGCCGGTGGCGCGGACTGTGTGTTTTTCGCCGACCAGACCTTGGCGTGAAGCGGCTTTCGGTACAGTATCCGTCGTCATGATGGCACGCGCTGCGTCCGACCAGAATGCAGGGCGCACTTGCGGCAAAGCGGCCACGATTTTATCCACAGGCAAGGGTTCTAAAATCACGCCGGTCGAAAACGGCATCACTTGATTGGATTGGCAGCCGACCTGTTCCGCCACGGCCGCACACACTTTAATCGCGTCCAGACGGCCTTGTGCGCCGGTACCTGCATTGGCATTGCCCGTATTGACGACTAAAGCACACACGCCGTCTTGGTCAAACAGATGCGACTTGGCGATATGCACCGGCGCGGCGCAGAAACGGTTTTGCGTAAACACCGCGCCCACCGTATGGCCGCCGCCCAACACCATCAGCGTCAAATCGTCGCGGTCTTGTTGCTTGATGCCGGCACGACCTGTAAACAGACGGATGCCGTCGATTTCCAACAATTCGTCTGCACGTTTTTCAGTCAAATTTACAGCCATATCATTTTCTCCTGTTTACACTATTTTCAGACGGCCTAAACGCTATACGCCCAATAAGGGAATCAAGATAGGCACCAATATCGCCGTCAACACGCCGTTGAGCGTCAAGCCCAAGCCGGCATATGCGGCCATACGGCGGCCGTATTCCAAAGACGCCGCAATACCCATCGCATGTGAGGCCGTACCCAAAGACATTCCCACTGAAGAAGGCATATACAACGTCCCTTTCAACACTTTATATCCGGCCATCTGTCCAAAAAGCCCGGCAATAATCACCGTTGCCGCCGTAATCGCCGGAATACCGCCGATAGACGCCGTGATTTCGATCGCAATCGGGTTGGTCACGGATTTGGAAGCCAGCGACAAAATCACTTCGCGCGAAGCGCCCAGCCATTTGGCAAAATACACGCCCGTAACAATGCCTGTCACGCTGCCCGCCAACTGCGACAACACCACCGGCAACCACTGGCTGCGGATACGATCCCAATTTCGATAAAGCGGCACCGCCAGCAACACGACTGCCGGTTTCAACCAAAAATCAATAAAGTGCGAAGCAGAATGGTACAGCTCGTAATCGATGGCAAATACCTTCAAATACCCCATCAACACCAGCGTGCTGATCAATATCGGATTACACAGCACATTCCCCGTGCGCGCCCGAATCTGCACCGCCAAAGCATACACGGCCAAAGTCAGGAACAACATGACCGAGGGCATACGCAACAGCCCGTCTATGTTCATCACATCCACCTCCTGACCCACTCATGCACTTTGCCGGTCACCAACAATACGCAGATCGTACTGCCGATTGTGGCCGTCAGAATCGAAAACCAGTCGTTTGCAATCACATCCAAATAGCTGATGACGGCCACGCAAGGCGGCACCAAAAACAAAGTCAGGTTTGCCATCAAAATGTCCGCCAGTTCTCCCACCCAAGACAATTTGACCCAGCCGGCCTGAAGCGCGGCAAACAGCAAAGCCATGCCGACAATACTGCCCGGCAGCTTCAACCCCAAAATCCAAACGGCCGCCTCGCCCAAAGTCAGGCAACCCAATACCACCAATAAGGCACGAATAATATTCATTAAGCCGGTTTCTCCTTATCCTTTTTCAGACGGCCTCAAAAAATTTATTAATCATTGAATCATATCGTGCCACAGGCCGTCTGAAAAGGGAAGAAACGCCTTCCTACAAGTTTAATGAAAGATAAGTATGATTACTCTAGCGGGTTGCTTAGGCAATGTCGAAACCCCTACCCTGCTTTTTGTCTTTAACAGCTGCCGCAAACCGGGCATTCGGGATTGTGTCTTACCCCGTATTGCTGCCATTTTCCGCTCAACACGTTATAGGTAGAAAGTTTGCCGTGCGACGGCGTACCAATACCGATCAGCACTTTAAGCGCTTCGGCGGCTTGGGTCGTTCCGATAACGCCGACCAATGGCGAAAAAACGCCGAACAATGCACAAGCGCCGTCGCTGGCTTGTTCGCCATCAAACAGGCAGGCATAGCAGGGCGTATCGGGAAGATCGGGACGGTACACGGCGATTTGTCCGTCAAAGCCGACGGCCGCTGCGGAAACCAAAGGCGTGCGCGTGGCAACGGAGGCGCGGTTAACTGCTTGGCGTGTGGGATAATTGTCGGAACAATCGAGGATGATGTCGGCTGCGTTTGCCAATTCGACCAGCCTGGCCTCATCGAGAAATTCGGCAATGGCTGTAATGTGTGTTTGGCTGTTGATCTGTTTCAGATGGCCTTGCATCACCAAAGCCTTGTTTTTACCGATGTCGGCTTCGGTAAATGTGATTTGGCGTTGAAGGTTGGTCTCGTCAATGGTATCGGCATCGGCAATCGTCAGGCTGCCGATACCGGCGGCGGCAAGATACGGCAAGGCCGCCGCACCCAGTCCGCCGCAACCGACAACGAGCGCATGGGCGGCCAAAAGTTTTTCTTGGCCTTCGATACCGATTTCGTCAAGCAGGATATGGCGGCTGAACCGCAAAAGTTGTTGATCGTTCATCATAATAATAAGGCCGTCTGAAACCCAATGTTCAGACGGCCTGAGTGGTTTAGAAATTAATATTTTCGTATGCGTTGTCAAACAGGAAAGGACGGCCTTCGCTGCTGGTTTCGGATTCGAGGCGGATGCCGCTGAGCATCATATTGCGGTCAACGTCTTTCATCATGTCGTAAACGCTCAAGAGCGCCAAATTGAGGCCGGTCAGGGCTTCGGTGGCAATGCTGCCGTTGCTGTGCGCTTGGACGGTCAGCGTGGCCTTCAGGCAGGCCAGCTCAACGTTAATATCGAAATCAACCTGCACGCCGATGATGCGGCCGGGCAGGTGCAGCGGAATCAGGTTGGAGGTCTGTTTGATGCTCTGAATGGCGGCAACGCGGGCGATGGTCAGGATACTTGCCTTTTCGGTGGCATTCTCTATCAACACCCGTATCGCCTGCTGGCTCATGTTGATGGTGCCGACGGCGACGGCGGTGTGTTGTTCAGGAAAATCGGGCTGGTTGGGAAATTCAATCATGGGTTTCTCGCCTCTGTTTTGATGGCAATATTTTACGGCATTTTACAGACAGCGACCACGCGGCGGATACAGACGGCCGTTTTCCAGTTTGAAATGCATCGGACGGCAGCATTGGCAGTTTACAAAAATTTGCTATACAATGGATTCGGGACAAACCCAAATTAACATTTAAATAAGAGAAAAATCATGCAACTGCATATCTTAAACAATCCCAAAGATGCCGCTTTGGCAGCGGATGCGGAATTTTTAAAACAGTCTCTGTTCAATCTGCTGCATGAGGAAGCGTCGCCTTTGGTGGTCGAAACCGTTAAGTTATTATCGACTTCAGACGACAGCGCCGCCTTGATTGAGAAGGTGTTGCCGCAATTGGACGAACAACAAACCCACGATTTAACCTTGGCCTGCGGCCTGTTCGCACAGATTTTGAACATCGCCGAAGACGTACACCACGAACGCCGCCGCCAAATCCACGAAGAGGCCGGACACAGCGCAGCAGAAGGCAGCCTGACGGAAACCGTGCGCAAGCTTAAAGCCGGAAAAGTCAACGGCAAAGCGGTGCAACAACAACTGGACAACACAGTCGTTACCGCCGTTTTGACCGCGCACCCGACCGAGGTGCAACGCCAAACCGTCTTGAGCTTCAACCGCCGCATCCGCGCGCTGCTGCCACAACGCGAACGCTGCACCAACCCTGATGCACTGGCTCAGTTGCGCCGCGAAATCGACACAGTCCTTTTGGGCTTGTGGCAGACCAGCGAAACGCGCCGCCACAAACTCAGCGTCAACGACGAGATCAACAACGGTGTATCCATCTTCCCAATGAGCTTCTTTGAAGCCCTGCCCAAACTCTACCGCACAATGGAACGTGATTTTCAGACGGCCTATCCCGGCGTCCGCGTTCCGAATATCCTTAAAATCGGCGGCTGGATCGGCGGCGACCGCGACGGCAACCCGTTCGTTTCTGCCGAAACCTTGCGTTTTGCGTTCAGACGGCATGCCGACGCAGTGTTCCGTTTCTATCGTGGCGAACTCGACAAACTCTACCGCGAATTGCCGCTCTCCATCCGCCGCGTCAAAGTCAACGACGATGTGATGGCATTGGCCGCCCTCTCGCCTGACGAAGAAATCGCCCGTACCGAAGAACCCTACCGCCGCGCCATCGCCTACATCATGGCACGCGCCATGGGCAAGGCACGCTCACTCGGTTTGGGCATGGGCTGCAAATTCGGCTTCCTCGAGCCTTATGCCACAGTCGAAGAGTTCCTCAACGACCTGAAAAAACTGCAACGCTCGCTCCACGAAAACGGCAGCCAACTGCTGGCAGAAGGCCGTCTGTCCGACATTATCCGCAGCGTGTCCGTGTTCGGCTTCCACATGATGCCGCTCGACCTGCGCCAACACGCAGGCAAACACGCCGATGTGGTTGCCGAGCTTTTCCAACACGCAGGCTTGGAAGACTACAACAGCCTGAACGAAGAGCAAAAACAAACCGCCCTGTTGCGCGAATTGAGCCATCAACGTCCGCTGTACAGCCCGTTCATCACATACAGCGACCATACCCGCCACGAATTGGCAATTTTCAACGAAGCGCGCAAAATCAAAGACGAATTTGGCGAAGATGCCGTTACACAAAGCATTATTTCCAACTGCGAACAACCCAGCGACCTGCTCGCCTTGGCATTGCTGCTGAAAGAAAGCGGCCTGTTGGTGGTAGAAAACGGCAAACCGCACAGCCGCATCAATATCGTGCCTCTATTTGAAACCATCGAAGCGCTCGAAAACGCCTGTCCGGTCATGGAAACCATGTTCCGCCTCGACTGGTATGATGCCCTGCTCGAAAGCCGCGGCAACATTCAAGAAATCATGCTCGGCTACTCCGACTCCAACAAAGACGGCGGCTACGTTACCAGCTCATGGTGTCTGTATCAGGCCGAGTTGGGCTTGGTCGAACTCTTCAAAAAATACGATGTCCGCATGCGCCTGTTCCACGGTCGTGGCGGCAGCGTAGGTCGCGGCGGCGGCCCATCTTACCAAGCTATTTTGGCGCAACCTGCGGGCAGTGTTGCCGGACAAATCCGCATTACCGAGCAAGGCGAAGTCATTACCGCCAAATACGCCGACCCGGGCAATGCTCAACGCAACTTGGAAACCTTGGTTGCCGCGACTTTGGAAGCCAGCGTCCTGCCGGATAAAAAAGACCCTGATGCCAAACTGATGCAGGACTTGTCGGACGTATCGTTCAAATACTACCGCGAGCTGATTACCCACCCCGACTTCATCGACTACTTCCTGCAAACCAGCCCGATTCAGGAAATCGCCACCCTCAACCTCGGCAGCCGTCCCGCCAGCCGCAAAACCTTGGCGCGGATTCAGGACTTGCGCGCGATTCCGTGGGTATTCTCCTGGATGCAAAACCGCCTCATGCTGCCGGCTTGGTACGGTTTCGGCAGTGCAGTGGAAACCTTGTGCGAAGGCAATCCCGACACACTGGCCGCGCTGCGCGAACACGCCCAAAGCAACCCGTTCTTCCAAGCCATGCTCTCCAATATGGAGCAAGTGATGGCGAAAACCGACATCACCTTGGCGGAAAACTATGCCGGCTTGAGCGAATCGCCCGATAAAGCAAAAGTCATCTTCGGCATGATCAAGGAAGAATACCAACGCAGCCGCAAAGCACTGCTCGACTTGCTGCAAACCGAAGAGCTCCTGCGCGACAACCGCAGCCTCGCCCGTTCGCTTGCCTTGAGGATTCCATACCTGAACGCCCTCAACGGCCTGCAAGTCGCCATGCTCAAACGCCTGCGCAAAGATCCCGACAATCCTCACGCCCTGCTGATGGTTCACTTGACCATCAACGGCGTGGCGCAAGGTTTGCGTAATACCGGTTAAGGCAGTACGGAAAAAAGGCCGTCTGAAACAGTTTTTCAGACGGCCTTTAAACTAACTGCGAACCGCAGCAAAGGTTTTACCCACAAGCCTCATACTGTTTCTCAACCTGCTTGCCACTCTTACCCTATTCATTTAACTTACCCTGTATTTCAGACTATTTGGAGAAATAGCAGATAACCCGCTGCAAAATCAAAGTTCACTGAAGCATAACAACCGCTTCAGCATGGTGGATGGTCGACCTACTGACATACCTTACCGCGGCACTGCTCCATATCGCCGCACAATAAGCTTTCAGACACCCTGAGGCCGTCTGAAAAACGAAAACATCTTACGCCAAGGCAACTATCATTATGTTTGACATTGTATTTATCTTGTTATTCGGCAGGCTTCAGCCACACAAAACACCCGACTCATCCGACACGCCCGTCCCTTTTGGGCATTCGGCGGCAGGCTCGGCTTTAATTTATTTATGCATACGCATAGGGATAATCATCCTTCATGATTCGATTTCCGAAGCCATTAACAGCCTCCCCCTCATTCTGTTTCAAACAATCTGCATGTTCGGCTGTCTGGTTTTGTATTTTAAAATGTTGCGTACCACATCCGACCTGAAATACCGGCAGATGATTTATTGGGTACTGGGCATTCTTTTGGGTTTGATCTTAAGCCTCCTGTCTGAAAAATTGTTTTATTTAACGGCTTTATTCATTTACTCATTCTTCGGAAGAACAATAAGCTGAATGCCTACCCCTCTTTTTTCAGACGGCCTTTTATCATAAGAACACACCAGCATTGCGGCTGTTTTGAGTACCTCCACAATATGCTATAATCCGCCGTTAAACTTTTATCTTTTCAGGAAAAACCATGAGCTTGAAATGCGGCATCGTCGGTTTGCCCAACGTCGGCAAATCCACCCTCTTTAACGCGCTGACCCAATCGGGTATCGAAGCGGCAAACTATCCTTTCTGTACCATCGAACCCAACGTCGGCATCGTTGAAGTCCCCGATCCGCGTATGGCTGAATTGGCAAAAATCGTCAATCCGCAAAAAATGCAGCCTGCCATCGTCGAATTCGTCGATATCGCCGGTTTGGTTGCAGGCGCGAGCAAAGGTGAAGGTTTGGGCAACCAGTTCCTCGCCAACATCCGCGAGACTGACGCGATTGTTAACGTCGTGCGTTGCTTTGACGACGACAACATCGTTCACGTTGCAGGCAAAGTCGATCCGATTGCCGACATCGAAACCATCGGCACCGAATTGGCACTGGCCGACTTGGCCAGCGTCGAAAAAGCCATCGTCCGCGAAGAAAAACGCGCACGCTCAGGCGACAAAGACGCGCAAAAACTGGTCGATCTATGCAAAAAACTACTGCCGCATCTGGACGAAGGCAAGCCTGTACGCTCCTTCGGTTTGGACGCAGAAGAACTTGCCATGCTCAAACCGCTGTTCCTACTGACTGCCAAACCCGCCATGTACGTCGGCAACGTTTCCGAAGACGGTTTTGAAAACAACCCGCACCTCGACCGCCTGAAAGAATTGGCTGCAAAAGAGAACGCGCCGGTTGTGGCCGTTTGCGCCGCGATGGAAAGCGAAATCGCCGAATTGGAAGACGATGAAAAAGCCGAATTCCTCGCCGAAATGGGCTTGGAAGAACCGGGCCTGCACCGCCTGATTCGTGCCGGCTACGACCTCTTGGGCCTGCAAACCTACTTCACCGCCGGCGTCAAAGAAGTCCGCGCTTGGACCATCCACAAAGGCGACACAGCCCCACAAGCCGCCGGCGTGATTCATACCGACTTTGAACGCGGCTTCATCCGCGCCCAAGTTATCTCCTACGAAGACTTCATCGCTTTAGGCGGCGAAGCAAAAGCCAAAGAAGCCGGCAAAATGCGTGTAGAAGGCAAAGAATACGTCGTACAAGACGGCGATGTGATGCACTTCCTGTTTAACGTATAAACCCAGCGTAACGTTTTTTCAGACGGCCTTTTCTAAGATTAAGGCCGTCTGAATTTATTTTCAGACGGCCTCATGTCTTGAAATATCAACAAAACAAGACATCATCTCCATAATAAATGCGGGCATCGCCCGTAATTTTTCTCTCTTTAAATCTCTCATCTCTTGCCAACACCTTACCTAAAAATAGCACAAGGTTACATCATCAATAACAATATCATTGATATGACAATAAAAAATTAAACAATACCACATCGTATTGATTCATTATAAAAACAACATATTAAATATTATGTTGAAACTATCAACTGTATCCCTACTCTAATCTATTACTATTCAAACGCATATCATCAGCAATCATTCTAAGAAGGCAAACAAACTGCCCAGTACTGACAAACGATGGCTGTTCTCCGAAATGCTGCCATTCTCGGCAGGAATCACTTTTCAGACGACGCCATTAAAATAAACTAATTAAAATCAAAATATTATGAGCAAAGTTTTATCTTACCGCCCAGATATTGATACATTGCGTGCCGTTGCTGTTCTATCCGTTGTCGTTTTCCATATTGAAAAAAACTGGCTGCCTGGCGGCTTTCTTGGTGTTGATATCTTTTTTGTCATTTCCGGCTTTCTGATCACGATGATTATCCATCGTGAAATGAGCAGTGGAATTTTCTCGTTCAAAAAGTTTTACATCCGCCGTATCAAGCGGATACTGCCCGCATTTTTTACCGTATTGACGGTAACGCTGATATGCGGCTTTCTTTTATTCACCAAAGATGATTTTTCCCTTTTATGGAGGACAGCCCTGTCCACCTTGGGATTCATCTCCAATATCTTTTTTGCAAAGGGTCAGGGCTATTTCGACCCCATACAAGAAGAAAAACCTTTGCTTCACATTTGGTCTTTATCAGTCGAAGAGCAATATTATTTCGTCTTTCCGATATTGCTGTTACTGGTAGTCCGCAAAAGCTGGCGCACCCAGTTTGCCTTCCTCATCATGCTATGCGTATTCAGCATTTTGGCTTCTTTTATACCGACTGCACTGGATAAATATTACCTGCCCCATCTGCGCGCCTGCGAAATGCTGATCGGCTCGTTGACGGCAGTGTGGATGCAATATCGGCAACAACAAGGGCTGGATACCGGCAAACAATATGCGGCGGCAGGCGCATTACTTTCCTTATGCGTACTGTTTGCCTGCCTGTTTACCTATACAGAAAAAACTGCCTATTTCCCGGGGCCTGCCGCCATCATTCCTTGTTTGGCCGCCGCCGCATTCATTTATTTCAATCAATTTGAACACCGGCTGAAAAAATTTTTCCAATGGAAGATTACTGTCGGCATAGGCTTGATTTCCTATTCACTGTATCTGTGGCATTGGCCTGTATTGGCTTTTATGAGATACATCGGTTCAAATAATCTGCCTTCTTATTCGACTGCGGTCGCGATTGTCTTAATGTTTGCACTCTCTCTGCTTTCTTATTATTTTGTCGAGAAGCCGTTTAAAAACTGGAAAGGCTCTTTTGCCCAATCTGTGACATGGGTTTATGCCGTCCCCATGCTTGTTTTGGCCATTACGCCTTTTCTTGCCATGAAGCTCCCTTTTATGGAGCAATACGACCGTATGGGATTGGCACGCTCCTACACTTCTTGTCACAACAATACCGACAAACAATGTGTTTGGGGCGATACCGACAAACAGCCGGAATTACTGATTCTAGGCGATTCGCATGCCGACCAATATAAAACGTTTTTTGATACCGTCGGCAAAAAAGAAAAATGGTCGGCAACGATGGTCACGGCGGACAGCTGTGCCTATGTAGAAGGTTATGCCGCCCCCGTATTCAAACAAAACGCCTCATGCCGTGCCGTTTATGAGTATGCCAAAGAGCATCTGCCCCAATACTCAAAAGTGCTTTTGGCCATGCGCTGGGGCAGCCAAATGCCTGAAAACAGCCACTCCCTTGCTTACGATGCCGATTTTTTCAAAAAATTCGACCTCATGTTGCAAAAACTTTCTTCGGAAAAACAAGCGGTTTACCTAATGCTGGACAACCCTAATCTATCCTACAACGGTTTGCGCGCCTATATTTTGTCTTACCGCATACCGGGATTTAGTCAAAATCTTGCCATTGATGAAACAGTCACTTCAAAAGGAAACGAACGCATCAAAAAATTAGCCGAAAAATATGCCAATGTGTATATTATCGATGCCGCTGCCTATATTCCGCAGAATTTCAAAATCAACGGATTGCCGGTTTATTCCGATAGAGACCACATCAACCCTTACGGCGGCAGAGAACTGGCCAAGCGTTTTTCTGAAAAACACACGCTTCTTCAGTAAGCCATAGCCATTCATCCGATGAAATTTGCTACAATTAGCAGTTTGTAAAACTGCTAATTTTTTTTGGAAGACATCAATGAGCGTCATCAAAGACCTACAATCGCGTGGCTTAATCGCGCAAACTACCGACATCGAAGCCTTAGACGCTTTGCTAAACGAACAAAAAATTTCCCTCTATTGCGGTTTTGACCCGACAGCAGACAGCCTGCACATCGGCCACTTGCTGCCTGTATTGGCATTGCGCCGTTTCCAACAAGCCGGCCATACGCCGATTGCATTGGTGGGCGGCGCGACCGGCATGATTGGCGACCCAAGCTTCAAAGCTGTGGAGCGCAGCTTGAACTCTGCCGAAACCGTTGCCGGCTGGGTAGAAAGCATCCGCAACCAATTGACCCCTTTCTTAAGCTTTGAAGGCGATAACGCAGCCATTATGGCCAACAATGCCGACTGGTTCGGCAGCATGAACTGCCTCGACTTCCTGCGCGACATCGGCAAGCATTTCTCCGTCAACGCCATGCTGAATAAAGAATCCGTCAAACAGCGTATCGAACGCGACGACGTGGGCATTTCCTTTACCGAGTTCGCCTACTCCCTGCTGCAAGGCTACGACTTTGCCGAATTAAACAAACGTCATGGCGCAGTTTTGGAAATCGGCGGTTCCGACCAATGGGGTAACATCACTGCCGGTATCGATTTGACCCGCCGTCTGCACCAAAAACAAGTATTCGGCCTGACCCTGCCTTTGGTAACCAAATCAGACGGCACTAAATTCGGTAAAACCGAAGGCGGCGCGGTATGGTTGAACGCGAAGAAAACTTCCCCGTATCAGTTCTACCAATTCTGGCTGAAAGTCGCCGATGCCGATGTGTATAAATTCCTGAAATACTTCACTTTCCTGTCCATCGAAGAAATCGATGCCATCGAAGCGAAAGACAAAGCCAGCGGCACCAAGCCAGAAGCGCAACGCATTCTCGCCGAAGAAATGACCCGTCTGATTCACGGCGAAGAAGCCCTTGCAGCCGCCCAACGCATTTCTGAAAGCCTGTTTGCCGAAGACCAAAGCCATCTCACCGAAAGCGACTTCGAGCAGCTGGCACTCGACGGTCTGCCGACTTTTGAAGTTTCCGAGAACCTCAACGTGGTTGAGACTTTGGTGAAAACCGGTTTGGCGTCTTCCAACAAAGAAGCGCGCGGTTTTGTAAACAGCAAAGCGGTTTTGCTCAACGGCAAACCTGCCGAAGCCAACAATCCGAACCATGCCGCTGAAAAACCTGACGATGCCTACATGCTGACAGACGAACACAAACGTTTTGGCAAATACACCATCGTCCGCCGCGGCAAACGCAACCACGCTTTGTTGGTTTGGAAATAATCTTTAAACATTAAACGCATCGTTTAAAACAATCATGCCGTCTGAAATCAGCCACGCTTTTTTCAGACGGCATTTTCTATTGATGATATTCAATTCTCCCAAAAAGAAAGGGCAGGTATTACACCTGCCCTTCTATTAAGTTATCCAATTTCTTTAAGAAACTTTTATCCCGTGCTTACTGCAAACGCTCATTTTCTTGGCGTACGGCATTCACCACATCCGCGCCAAACAAAGCGTTGACATCGGTTTCATCAAACACATACTTGGTATGGCAGAAATCACAATCGATTTGAATACTGCCCTGTTCTGCCACCACGCCGCCGACTTCCTGACCACCAAGCATCAACAGCATATCGCTGACTTTGCCTCGAGAGCAGGTGCAGGCAAATTCAATGGCTTCCGGTTCAAAAACTCGGGGCGGGGTTTCATGGTAAAGGCGGTAAAGGGCGTGATGCGCATCCAAACCGGTCAATTCTTGCGGAGTAAGTGTTTGCGCAAGCGTAGTCACATGCTCCCACGCGGCATCATCCAATTCTTCTTCCGGCAGGCGTTGCAGCAATAATGCGCCTGCGGCTTGATCGTCGGCGGCAAGCGTAATATAGGTATCGAGCTGCTCGGAACGTTTCATATAGTTGACCAACATTTGCGCAATGCTGTCGCCTTCCAGCGGTACAACACCTTGCCATGGGTCGGCATCTTTAGGCTGATGAGTCAAAACAAACACGCTGTTTTCGCCCAACAGCGCAGTCAGGCTTTCGTCATCACGGATTTCAGCAGTTTCGTCCCAACGCGCGGTAGCGCGGACAGTATTTTCAGAAGTTGCTTCCACCACCAACATTTTTAGACGGCCCTGACCTTGAACCTGAACAATCAGCGTGCCTTCGTTTTTAAGGTTGGCAGACAATAAAGAACCGGCGGCCAACAATTCGCCCAATGCGCGGCGGATGGCGACAGGATAATGTTTTTGGTTGACGATGTGGTGCCAAACCTTTTCGAGGCGGATGTGCATACCGCGGATAGGCATATCGTCGAAGATAAAGCGTGTACGGATATCGCTGTGATTTTGTGTCATGTCAGTCTCTGAAAATAAATCAATGAATGCCGCTTATATGGTTGCAGCGGCGGATAAATCAAGCGAAACCGTGTTTGATGTTTTTCTAGTTTGTTTGGAAACAAGGGTTTAACGCAAAATAACAGCAGTTTTTTTGCCAAAAAGACGGTTTTTGAATACAATCAAGCAGATAACAAGAGAATGATACGGGATAACATCTCAGAAACCGGCAATGTGCCTGCAATCGGCAGGGAATGCCTTCTGAAACGGAAGTTTTTATAATGAATTTTTTACTCCGGCTCGCAGCAGTTTGGACTTCGGTCGCCATGCTCGCGAGCGTCAATTTTTCTTACGCCGATGATTTGGAAAACCTGATTACCACCCGTCAGCGTGTTTTAAACCAATTCAACGACAACGCCAACGTTTACGGCAATACGCGTCAGGCAACCCCTGTCCATCCCACCAATACCTATCCTGCCTCAAGCAACAATACGCGCGCACCTTCGGGCAATGCAGATGAGTTAATCGGCAGCGCCATGGGCTTGCTCGGCGTGGCCTACCGCTACGGCGGCACATCAGCTTCTACCGGCTTTGACTGCAGCGGCTTCATGCAACACATCTTTAAACGCGCCATGGGCGTAAACCTGCCGCGCACCTCTGCCGAACAAGCGCAAATGGGCGTTGCCGTGAACCGTTCCGAGTTGCAGCCGGGCGACATGGTCTTTTTCCGCACCATGGGTCGCGGCCGTATTTCCCACGTCGGCCTTTACATCGGCAACAACAATTTCATTCACGCGCCGAGAACGGGCAAACGTATCGAAATTACCAGCCTTGGCCACAAATATTGGAACGGAAAATACGCCTTTGCCCGTCGCGTGAAGAAAAACGATCCATCCCGTTTCTTGAATTGAGGTGCACGATGGCGATGCCGCAAATACCTAAATGGTATGACGACGACGGTCAGATTGTTTCCTGCACCGAAAAAGTCAAAGTCATGACCGAAAACTTGAACGAACTGTACCAAATAGCGCAGGACGCATTTGAAGACGCGCTGCTGATGGGTTGCTCCGAAAAACAGTTGCGCGAATACTTCCGCGACTTAATGGCCGGACTGGAAAACCCTTATCAAAAAAACAGTTAGTTATTCGATCCATACAAAAAAGGCCGTCTGAAAGTTTTTCAGACGGCCTTTTCTTATTGGGCAGATCCTCTGCCCAATTGCTAACATTCCACCACGCGCACAGATACCGGTATGGCTTTTTTCTGCAAGGTAACGGCCAGGCCGGCGAGTGAGGTTTCTTTGTAGGTTGCCTTCATATCGCGGCCGGTTTGCAGCATGGTTTGAATCACTTCATCAAGTGAGACTTTTTTATCTGTGCCGTCTTCCAAAAGCGCAAGGGTGGCGAGCTTGAGGGCTTTTTCGGCGGCGATGCCGTTGCGCTCGATACAGGGGATTTGCACCAAGCCGCCGACAGGATCACAGGTCAGACCCAAGTGGTGCTCCATTGCCATTTCGGCGGCGTTTTCCACTTGTTTCGGTGTACCGCCGATAACTTCGGCGTATGCGCCCGCCGCCATGGAACATGCTACGCCAACTTCGCCTTGGCAGCCGACGTCCGCGCCGGAAATCGACGCATTGGTTTTATACAAAATACCGATGGCGCCGGCAGTCAGCAGGAAGTCCTCGACACGCGATTGGTTGGCGTGCGGATTAAATTTGCGGAAATAGTGCAAGACGGCAGGGATAATGCCTGCCGCTCCGTTGGTCGGCGCGGTTACAACGCGTCCGCCGGCGGCATTTTCTTCGTTGACCGCCATGGCGTACACCATCGGCCAAAGTTGGGTATTGACGATTTCGCTCTCGCGCAGGACTTTGAGTTTGGCTGCCAACTGCGGCGCGCGGCGGCGGACGTTCAAGCCGCCGGGCAGCTGCCCTTCCGCACCCAAGCCGCGTTTGATGCAGTTTTCCATCACATCGGCCACGGCAGCCACACGGCGGCGCACTTCCCCTTCATCGCAACCTGCCAACGCTGCTTCATTGGCCAACACAACTTCGGAAATATTCAACTGGTTCAGACGGCATTGTGCCAACAACTCGTCGCAGTTTTTGTAAGGATACGGCACATCGGCATTTTCCTGCGCCTCTTGTGCAAACCCTTCGTCTGTTACGATAAAACCGCCGCCAACCGAATAATAGATCTGTTCTTTCAGCTTCAGGCCGTCTGAATTATAGGCGATAAAGTTCAAACCATTCGGATGTTTGGGCAACACTTTGTCGCCGCGGATATCCAAATCTTTTTCAGGATTGAAGGCTATTTCACGGCCGTTGAGTTTTAAAACGTGTTGCGTGCGGATACGTTCCAAGCGTTGGGGGATGTCCGCAAGCGGGATATCATGCGGCAGGCTGCCTTCCAAACCGAGCAATAATGCGTCGAATGTGCCGTGTCCGATGCCGGTCAAAGCAAGTGAGCCGTACACTTCAATGACAATGCGCGCTACTTGTGTATCCAAGTTTTCGGCATTCAGCAAATCGGCAAAAGCGGCCGCGGCCTTCATCGGGCCGACGGTGTGCGAGCTGGACGGGCCGATGCCGATTTTGAAAATATCAAAGATGCTGATCATAATTTTCCTATTATTGTGTGTGCGGGCTGTGTTTTTCAGACGGCCTTAAGGCCTAAAGAGGAATCTTTTGCACCGCTTGCCAATGCAAGTACCAAATATCCGACAGTCATCAAAGGATCGCCTGCTTCCGGCGAGGTGTATTTCAGCGTCAGCGGTTTTTTACGCAAGGGTTCGTAATGGCTGACTTCACACTGTGAGGCCTCTAAACTTGTGGAACCGGCGCGGTATCTGTATGCCAACAGCCGTAAATCGTTCAAGTCCATCTTCATGCCGTTGTCCAACAATTCGCGCAACTGGTTTTCCCAGGCAATATCGTTGCTTCCGTCTTTAATGGCAATCAAGATGGACTTTTCGAGGATTTTTTTGATGTGCTGGTTCAAGGAGCGGATTGGGAAATGCCCCAGCCACAACAAATCGGTCTCTGCAAATTGTGCGAAAAACTGCTCGATAAACCAGGAATGCAAACCTCGATAATTCGGCGAATGAAACAGGGTTGATTTAACCTTGTTGCCATCTTTATCCAACATGTAATGGCAGCCGATAATCACGCTGCAAGATTCGGCAGCCCATCTGGGGATAATGACTTTGGGGGTAAAGAGCGTTTCGAGGCGTTGCTCGGTAAATTGAGTGGTGAAATCGGGGTTGTATTGCAACGATGTCGGTAAATAGCCGCGCCAAAGGTACATGCCGATCCTGTTTTTGCCGATGACATCCAAAAGTTGTTCCAGCATGATACGGCTAGGACATGAAATAAATTCGTCCGCATCCAGCGGAAAAACGAAATCTATCGCTTCATCTTTTGCTACAAGCTGCTTCATAAGCAGGTTTACCAATTGTTCTTGATTGAACTTGAGCGCTTGATATTGATAGATAAATACCGGTAAACCTTCTTCTTTCAATTGAATCAGAATTTCCCTTGTTCCATCGCTACTGCCGTGATCGATGATGTGCATTTCATCCATCAGCTCGAGATTATGACGGACAAACGATTCGATAACGTCGTTTTCGTTGCGCACCATACTGATGCTGATTAATTTTTTTCCCATAAATTATGCAATGTATTGATAGATTTTGATCATTTTTCAGACGGCCTTGATCCAGCCGGCAATGCGTTTTTCAACGGCTTCGGCATTCAGTCCCAAATCGGCTAAGAGTTTTTTCGGGTCGCCGTGTTCGGTAACTTTGTCTTCTACACCCAGCAGCAATACCGGTTTGCAGATGCCGTGTTTCGCCAACACTTCCAACACCGCGCTGCCTGCGCCACCTTGTTCGGCATTTTCTTCGACAGTAACGATGTAGTCATGGCTTCGGGCGAGACGGACGATCAGTTCTTCGTCTATCGGTTTGACAAAGCGCATATCGGCAACGGTCGCGTTCAGCTTGTCGGCAGCGGCCAATGATGGGGTAACCATGCTGCCAAAGGCGATAACGGCAATTTTCTCGCCTTCGCGACGGATGATGCCTTTGCCGATTTCAATGGTTTCCAGGCCGTCTGAAACGGTTGCACCCGTACCTGTACCGCGCGGATAACGGACGGCGGACGGCGAATTTGCCTGATAGCAGGTTGAGAGCAGCAGGCGGCATTCGTTTTCGTCGCTGGGTGCGGCAATAATCATATTCGGCACGCAACGCAAAAAGCTCAAATCGTACAAACCGGCATGGGTAGGGCCGTCTGCACCGACAATACCTGCACGGTCGATGGCGAACAAAACAGGCAGGTTTTGTAAGGCAACGTCATGTACCAACTGGTCGTAAGCGCGTTGCAGGAAAGTGGAGTAAATCGCTACGACAGGCTTGATGCCTTCGCACGCCAAACCGCCGGCAAAGGTAACGGCGTGTTGCTCGGCGATGCCGACGTCGAAATAGCGGTCGGGGAATTGCTGTTCAAACTCAACCAAGCCGCTGCCCTCGCGCATGGCAGGCGTGATGGCAACCAAACGCTCGTCAGCCGCCGCTTGGTCGCACAGCCATTGGCCGAACACTTGCGTATAAGTCGGTTTGGCCGCGGCAGGTTTCACTTCCGGGGCAGGCACTTCGCTCGGCAGCTTGGCGACAGCGTGATATTTGACAGGATCGTTTTCGGCGAATTTGTAGCCGTTGCCTTTTTTGGTGATGACGTGCAACAACTGAGGGCCTTTGCGGCCGCGCAAGTCTTTTAATACGTCCACTAGATTTTCAACATTGTGTCCGTCAACCGGGCCGGTGTAACGGAAACCGAAGTTTTCAAACAAAGACAGCGACTGTTTGGCGTGTTCCGCTTCGCCTGCCAAGGTTTTGATTTTGTTTTCGACTTTTTGGGCAAGCTCCATTGCACCGGGCAATTTGTCCAATACTTTGCTCGATTGGGCTTTGATGGTGCTCAATAGGCCGTGCATATCGCGCACGACGTTGCTAGCAAGGTATTTCGGCAGCGCGCCGACATTGGGGGAAATCGACATTTCGTTGTCGTTGAGGATAACCAGCAAATCGACATCCATATCGCCTGCGCAGTTCAGGGCTTCAAACGCCTGACCTGCCGTCATGGCGCCGTCGCCGATGATGGCGACGCTGCGGCGGTTGTTGCCCAACTGTTTGTCCGCAACGGCCATGCCCAATGCCGCGCCGATGGATGTGGAAGAGTGCCCCACGCCGAACGCGTCGTATTCCGACTCGCTGCGTTTTGGGAAACCAGCCAAACCGCCGTATTGGCGCATCGTGTGCATTTGATTTTTGCGGCCGGTCAGGATTTTGTGCGGATAGCTTTGATGGCCGACATCCCAGACCAGATGGTCTTCGGGCGTATCGTACACATAATGCAGCGCCACCGTCAGCTCAACCGCGCCCAAGTTACTGGCGAAATGGCCGCCCGTCTTACCGACGGAATCCAACAGAAATTCGCGCAATTCGGCGGCGACTTGCGGCAGCTGTTTTTTCTCCAGACGGCGCAAATCCTGAGGCGTATCGATAATATCGAGCAAAGGGCTTGGGTTCATGATTTTTGGCGGTGATTTTTTGTGTAACGGACGATTATATCAAGAGATTGCACAACTTGTTACAAATGCTTTCAGACGGCCCGAACCTTTATCCTTTATAATACTGCCAACTGAAAACACAAGGCCGTCTGAAATGACCCAAAACGCAAACAATCTCTGCTGGCTCGATATGGAAATGACCGGCCTCAACCCGGAACACGACCGCATTATCGAAGTCGCCATGATCATTACCGATTCCGATTTGAACGTACTGGCGCAATCGGACGTTTACGTTATCCATCAAAGCGACGAGTTGCTCGACGGCATGGACGAATGGAACACCGCCACCCACGGCCGCACCGGCCTGACCCAACGCGTGCGCGAATCCAAACTGACCGAAGCCGAAGTCGAGCAAAACCTGTTGGACTTCATGTCTGCATGGATACCCGAGAAATCCACGCCCATGTGCGGCAACTCCATCCATCAAGACCGCCGCTTCATGGTCAAATACATGCCGCGTTTGGAAGCTTATTTCCACTACCGCAACTTAGACGTATCCACGCTGAAAGAATTGGCCAAACGCTGGAATCCGGCCGTCGCCAAAAGTGTGGTCAAACGCGGTTCGCACAAGGCATTGGACGACATCCTCGAAAGCATCGAAGAAATGCGCCATTATCGCAAGTATTTCCTCAAACTCCCTTCCGAACAATAATCTTAAGGCCGTCTGAAACAGGTTTGACACCGTTCAGACGGCCTGATCGGCTTCCCTCAGCTCATGAAAATCACCAAAATCTTTACCTTTGATTCCTCGCACATGCTCGACGGGCATGACGGCAAGTGCCAAAACCTGCACGGCCACACCTACAAACTCGAAATCACCGTCTCCGCGCCCGTTATCCAAGGCGGCGCAAAAGACGGCATGGTGATGGACTTTACCGACCTGAAAGCCATTGTCAAACAACACATCACCGACCCGTTCGACCATGCCTTCATCTATCACGGCAACAACGAACGCGAAAGCCAAATCGCCGCGCTTTTGGAAGGCTGGAACATGAAAACCCTGCGCCTGCCCTGTCGCACCACCGCCGAAAACATGAGCGTAGAAATGTATGGCCGTCTGAAAAACGCCGGTGTCAAAGTGTGCAGCGTGAAATTATGGGAAACGCCGACTTCGTGTGCGGAATATGAAGGAGAATAAACCGGCATTTTGTATTTTTCAGACGGCCTGTTCCACAAACACACCCATCCGCTAAACATCAAAAGGAATCTTCATGAAAATCATCTTCACCCTCCTCGTCCTCTTCGTCGCTGTCGAACACTTCTACATCGCTTGGCTCGAAATGACGCAAATCCCAAGCGAAAAAGCGTCAGAGCTGTTCAACATGCCTTACGAATTTATGGAACAAAAGCGCGTACAAACTCTGTTTTCCAACCAAGGCCTGTACAACGGTTTCCTTGCCATCGGCTTGGTATGGGCTCGCTTTGCCGCACCTGACAACGCCGTTTACGGCGCAACCATCCTGTTCCTCGGCTTCGTCCTCATCGCCGCCGCATGGGGCGCGTTTTCATCCGGCAACAAAGGCATTTTGTTCAAACAAGGCTTGCCGGCATTTTTGGCCGCCGCAGCCGTCATTGCCGCTTAAGCACACACCAGCCATTCTTTCCTATTGAACTGACAGAAAGAATGGCTGCCTCAACCGATTTCTCAAAACGCTTCACCACAACAATTAAAACCCGCACACCCGACATTCATGACCATTCAAATCACACCAAACAATCCCCAATACCGCATTGTCGAAATATTTGAAAGCCTACAAGGCGAAGGCTGGAATACAGGTATGCCCGCCGTTTTCATCCGTTTGGGCAAATGCAATCTCGCGTGCAGCTGGTGCGATACCGACTACCTCAAATTCGGCATGATGAGCCTTTCCGATATTTTAGGCCGTCTGAAAACCTACACGGCACGCAACATCATCATTACCGGCGGCGAACCCACCATCCAACCGCATTTGGATACCCTGCTCAATGCACTCAACGCCGAAGGCTATTTTCTGTGTATCGAAACCAATGGCCTCAACCCCGCGCCGCCGCAAATCGACTACGTTGCCACCAGCCCCAAAGCCTGTTACGCCGCCAAATACGAAAAAAGCTGCATCGAGAAAGCAGACGAAGTGCGCATTGTCGCCGACGGCGAAGTCATTGCGTTTTGTCAGGAAATGGAACGCAAAATCCGCGCCCGACATTACTACCTTTCTCCCTGCGAACAAGACGGCGCAATGAATATCTACGACACCATCCGCCAAATCGGCGTATTAAACAGCCGACCAGACGCCCCCGTCCATTGGCAACTGAGCGTACAAACACATAAATGGGCAGGAATAGAATAATTCGTTTGAAATCAATTAAAAACAAAACCTTTACAAAATATTGAATGTAAATACCATTCGATATTTGACCAAATGCACTACTGGCAATGCTCTCAGGCCGTCTGAAAACCTAATTTCAGACGGCCTTTTTTGTTACAAACCTCTTGACCGATTACATAAGATTACGTAAAGTGTGCAACAGTTTTCATAAATTGGTAAAACCAATTTACCTGATAACTGGTTGCATCTAAAAAGTGGCAATCCTTATTCGAAAAACATCTATTACTCAACACATCGCATCAAACCGCCATTGATTGACGGTTATGGTGCCCGTTGCCCCGAGGATATTCCTATGGCTCTCTTTCTCAGCATTTTCCCCATCATCCTGCTGATCTGGCTGATGGTTAAGAAAAACAGTATGCCGTCCTACGTCGCGTTGCCGATTACCGCCGCGCTGATTTATGCCATCAAACTGTTTTATTTCGGCGACGACGCCATGTTGCTCAACGCAACAGCCGCATCCGGCCTCGTCTCTACCCTGACCCCGATTACCGTAATTTTCGGTGCCATTATGTTTAACCGCATGATGGAAACCACCGGCTGTATCGATGTCATCCGCAAATGGCTGGCCACCATCAGCCCGAATCCGATTGCCCAGTTGATGATCATCGGCTGGTCTTTCGCCTTTATGATTGAAGGCGCATCCGGTTTCGGCACACCTGCCGCCATTGCCGCGCCAATCCTGATGAGCTTGGGCTTCAACCCATTAAAAGTAGCCATCTTCACTTTGGTCATGAACTCCGTACCCGTGTCCTTCGGTGCAGTAGGTACCCCGACTTGGTTCGGCTTCGCTCCTTTGGGCTTGGATCAAAAGAGCATTATGGAAATCGGTATGCAAACCGGCGTAATGCACTTCTTTGCTGGTTTCATCATCCCTGTGATCGGCTTGAGCTTCATCGTACCTTGGGCTGAAATCCGCAAAAACTTGGGCTTCATCGGTATCGCCGTATTCTCCTGTACCCTTCCTTACGTTGCATTGGCGATGGTCAATGAAGAATTCCCATCTCTGGTTGCCGGCGCAATCGGCCTGATGGTATCCGTATTCGCCGCAAACCGCGGCTGGGGCTTGAGCAAAGATTACGCCAAAGACCCGAATGCAGAAAAAGTACCTTTCGCACAAGTTGCCAAAGCACTGGCTCCTTTGGGTATGCTGATCGGCATGCTGGTGATAACCCGTATCAAACAGCTGGGCATCAAAGGCCTGCTGACCAGCAAAGAAGAATGGTTCAGCTTCCAACTGCCGT
>ERZ773196.116-NODE-116-length-50107-cov-6.186926_pt1 | contig 50107 bp, 59 predicted proteins | sample MGYA00581009_ERZ773196 | MGnify/ENA primary metagenome ERZ773196 (study PRJEB29015, sample SAMEA2738162) | human oral metagenome | biome: human oral; feature: human-associated habitat; material: saliva | place: China | collected 2243 ... | reverse complement strand
AAAGACGACTGGAAATTCCAATCCCTTGGCCGCATGGAGGGTCATCAAAGTCACTTCAGAACTCTCCTGATCTCCGTCGTCTGTGTCCGCGATCAAGGCTAAGTCATTGAGAAAACGGCTGAGCTTATCCAGACCAGACTCATCAGCAGGATTGTCTGGATTTTCATCAAAGTTCTTGGTCACAGACAAGAATTCTTCAATATTTTCAATCCGAGCTTGGCTTTCCAAGGTTGCCTGAGCTGCCAAAGCGGCAGAGTAACCTGTCTTTTTCAGAACAAGCTCGACTAGCTCAGTCACACTATAGTCATCCAAACGATCCCGCAAGTCGAGTATCAAATTGGCAAACTCATATACCGCCTGAGCCGCCTTGCCCTTGACTGGCGAAAGCATGATATTGGCTGACGCATCCAGCAAAGAGATTTCTTGAGTAGCCGCAAAATTCCGAATCTTGTCTACCGTTCCTGGTCCGACACCACGCTTAGGCTCATTGACCACGCGCTCATAGCTGATGTTGTCGCTAGGATTGGCGATGAGATTGAGATAAGAAATGACATCGCGGATTTCCTTGCGGCTGTAAAACTTAGTGCCGCCCACCATGGTGTAGGGAATATTGGACTTGAGCAGGGCTTCTTCCACCGTCCGTGACTGGGCATTGGTCCGGTAAAGAACTGCAAAATCCTTATGACTGTATCCTTCTCGGCTCATCTGATCAATAGTTCGGGCGACAAAGAGAGCCTCGTCCTGCTCGTCATTAGCCCGATAGTAGACAATTTCCTCACCGTCTTCGTTTTGAGTCCAGAGATTTTTAGGACGGCGGTTGCGGTTGTTTCGGATGACTTCATTAGCTGCCTGAAGAATGGTCTTGGTGGAACGATAGTTTTCCTCTAGCAGAACTACCTTAGCTTCTGGATAATCCTTTTCAAAGTCCAGGATATTCTGCATATCGGCTCCCCGCCAGCCATAGATAGACTGGTCAGCATCTCCGACTACGCAAATATTCTTAAAGCGGGAAGCCAAGAGCTTGACCAGCTGATACTGAGCATGATTGGTATCCTGATACTCGTCCACATGGATGTACTGGTAGCGTTGCTGGTAGTAGGTCAAAACGTCAGGATTTTGATCAAAGAGTCGCAGGGTCAGCATGATTAAGTCGTCAAAGTCCATAGCCTCAGACTGGCGCAATTCCTTTTGATAGGCCGTGTAGCACTTAGCTACAATCTCTGTATACATATCACCAGCTAGATTTGCATAGGCTACCTCATCAATCAGGTCGTTCTTAGCATTGGAAATAGTTCCCAGAATGGCACGCTCATTCCACTTTTTAGGGTCCAGATTGAGATTTTTGAGAATTCGCTTCATCAGAGTCCGCTGTTCGCCAGGATCAACGATCGTAAAGTTGCGGTTGTAGCCAATATGATCTGCTTCTCGTCTCAGAATACGCACACACATGGAGTGGAAGGTAGCGATTAAGCAATCTTGGGCCTCCGTTTTAAGTTTTTCAGCCCTTTCTCTCATCTCCCGCGCCGCCTTATTGGTAAAGGTAATGGCTAAGATATTCCATGGATTGACCATTTTTTCATCAATCAAATAGGCAATGCGGTGGGTCAGGACACGGGTCTTACCCGATCCAGCTCCCGCCATAATCAGCAAAGGCCCTTCTGTTGTTTGAACCGCCTCAGCCTGACGGTCATTCATACCGTTTAATAAAGGATGCATTTTTCTTCCTCTTTCAAAGTCAATGCTACTATTATAACAAAAATCCTGATGAAGCTAAACCAGAAAGAAGAGGAATTTCTGATTTTAGATTAGATTTTCGGCAAAGTCATCTAAGGCACCCTAAGCCCAATGCAAATTGAAAATCAGGCCTATTTTTGCTATAATATGCCCATATGAGACTTAGAGTAATTGTCCAGAGATGACATTTTTTCGCAAGTCTCTTTTCCATTCTGCTGCCCCACTCAGAAAGAAAGGCTGTCATGAAAAATCCTAGTAACAATCTGAAACTAGCGGAGAGAGGAGCCATCCTGTCCATCGCTACCTATCTGATTCTCTCCGCGGTCAAGATTATCGCAGGCTCGACCCTCCAGTCCTCCAGTCTAACGGCCGATGGCTTCAACAATGTCTCTGATATCGTGGCTAATATCGCCGTTTTAATTGGCCTGCGTATGGCCAGAAAACCAGCCGACCGTGACCATCGCTTCGGCCACTGGAAGATAGAAGATCTGGCCAGTCTCATCACATCTTTTATCATGTTTTTCGTTGGATTTGATGTCCTGATTGAGACCATTCAGAAAATCATCTCCAATCAAGAAACCAAGCTTGACCCTGTTGGTGCCGTGGTCGGGATTATCTCGTCAATCATTATGTTGGGTGTTTATTTTTACAATAAAACGCTAGCTAAAAAAGCTCACTCCAAGGCTCTGGATGCCGCAGCCAAGGATAACCTATCAGACGCTGTCACTTCTATCGGCACTTCAGTTGCTATCATTGCCAGCGCCTTTAACTTTCCAATAGTTGATAAGCTGGCAGCCATTGTCATTACCTTCTTCATTCTCAAGACGGCCTATGATATCTTTATGGAATCTTCCTTCAGCCTGTCCGACGGATTTGATGAAAGTCTGCTCCAAGACTATAAGCAAGCTATCCTGGAAATTCCTAAAATCACTCAGGTCAAGTCACAGCGCGGCCGGACCTATGGCAGCAATATCTATCTAGATATTATCTTGGAAATGAATCCTGATTTATCTGTTTTTGAAAGCCATGAGATTGCAGACCAAGTTGAGGATATGTTGATGGAGCGCTTCGGAGTTTTTGACATTGATATTCATATTGAGCCCGCTCCCATTCCCGAAGATGAGATGCTGGACACTCTTTACCCAAACCTGCTCATGCGTGAGCAGCTCGTAGAGCAAGGCAGCCAACTGGATACGCTTCTGTCTGCTGAATTTCTCTATATTTCCCAAGATGGCCGACAACTGAACAAAGCTGAGTTTCAGGCAGAAAGAGACTCAAAAACACCTATCAAGAACTTTGAACTGCTCTCTGTCAGCCAGAAAACCAAGCTCATCCGCTATGAAATGGACGGTGTTATCCATACCAGCCTTTGGCGCCGCCACGAAGTATGGCAAAACATCTTTCACCAAGAGACACGAAAAAACCAGTCTGATGATTAAGTCAGTCTGGCTTTTTCTTTGCAACACATCCTTCATTTCCCCGTATAATAAATAACAGTAATGCTATCTAGACTTTGCAAATTTGTTGGATTCTCTTTAACTTTTAGGCCGTCTTTTTCAGAATTGTCAGACAAATGATAGTCATCATAGCTATCATCTAGGTCGGTATAAATCTTTATCTTATCATTAACAAGTAAAGCAGCATATCTTGCCTGTCCAAAAGGCTTTCTTGAAATCTTTGTAAATTCAATTTTTTCAACATTTTCATAGTGATTCAGTAAAAATAAAGCCAGACCCTCTTCCTGATTGCGCACCTTTACTTTTTCCTCAGTCGTCAGCCAAGCATTTTCTCCAGAGTAAATAACATCCGTCTCACCCGTATCTTTAAAATTTGTGACCTTCTCTTTCTTTTTCAGACGAAAAGTCAATTCTGTCGAATCAGTGTGAGAGATATCATTTATATTATAGTTTTCATCTTTTGAGTCCAAAGAAACATGTGGGATATAACTGGTGTCATTTACTATGAGACTAACGGAATCCCCTTTCCATAAATTTCCCTTGGAAAATTCATCAAATTCAATTTTTTGAACATCTTCATAATGATTAATGATATAAAGTGCAAGCTTTTGCTCTTTCTTATGAAGCTCAGTCATTTCTGTATCTGACATCCATATTTTTTCACCATCTCTATTTATTATGCTGCTACATGCAGTCAGAAAACTCATTGCAAGTATAGCCAAAAATAATAATTTTTTCTTTCTTGACTTCAAGAGCAGTCTCCTTTAATAGTCTTTTGATATTAGTATACCACATCAGAACAAGTATCTTTATGTTTACTTGTAACTTTAAAGTTGATTTTCAAAGAAAAAAACCAAGGTTTGCCCTGCCTTGGTTCAAAATAGACTTTAATTTACTTATTCTTAATAAAACCAAATTCATTAAGCGGTGAGAGTCGGAACTCCACCACTCCCTTGATTTGACTGGCTTTGATGAGCCCAAATTCTCGGCTGTCCTTCGTATTTTCCCGTCGGTCATTAAGAATCAGATAAGTATCTTTAGTAATTTTATCTGACTTTGAGCCCTTCAAATCCATAATAGAGAAATCATGAGTATAATAACCTGAACTTCCTGCTGAAGCCAAATATTTCTCGCGCATTTTCTCAATGTATTCTTCCGACATGACCTGACCGTTCAGGTAAAGGAGGTCATCCATATAGGTCACTTGATCCTTTTCCAGGGCAATAACCCGGCCGACATAGTCTTTGCCGTCCACTTCATAGAGAACAAAGTCTCCACGCTTGATGTCTTGCTTTCTCGTCGCCAAGACCAAGTCATTCTTTGCCAAATAAGCATTACTGTCTTGCTCAGTCACTCGATAAGGCGTATAAATAAAAACTCTCAGCCCTATAATGATGGCTGCTAGAACTGAAAAAATAATGACATTTCTTAATAAATCTCTCTTTAACATCTGTCTCTCCCATCTCTTTTATACCATTATATCATTTTTAGATGAAATAGACAAAGGGACAATCTTATTTCAAAAATCAAAACGCTGACGTGTCCTCCTTCTCAAGCAAGATAATGGTCATCACTTTGACAAGAAAAAACCGATGATTTTTCAATCAACGGTTCTTTTTATTGTCTTAGATTAACGTACTGTACGGATGTGTCTCGCTATTCGCCTAAAAAGATAGAATAGCGTTAAAACGCATTAAATAAGCGTATAAAGAGATAAAACTATCTATATTTTTTGTCATAAAAATACAAAAGTTTTAAACTTATGCCCCCTTTTTGCCCCTTGAAGCAAACAAAAAGCCCCGACCAATTGGCCGAGGCAGTGTATTATTTAAAAGTGTCTTACAAAGGAGCTAACTCCTTTCTTTTGTTACCAAAGTAGCCGTTCAGCCTTTTTAAGGCCGTCTAGCTCCATTCTCCGCAAGTGGATAGGATAATTATCTTTGACATCAATATAAGCGATGTCTGCGCCGTAAATCGTCTTAAAATTGCCTTTGATTTCTCCCTCCGCACCAGCGTTTACCCAACGCATAGTGCCAGCGAACTTGTCAGCATACCAGACAGATCCGTTTGGGAAACCGTCTTTTTCGTATTGCTTCGTCCTAAATCTAATAAAATAAGGTAGCATGTATCAAATCCTTTCTTTTTATGCAAGCAAACGCAGATTTACTTTTTCTTCTGCTGGTTGCGGTGTGTCGTTATCAAAAGGCAACTCAAACCAGCCGAGCATTTGCTGTGCTGGTGCTTGCCAATTAACATAGCTAAATGTGCCGTCGCTAGATAGATTGCGAATAACCTTGCGTGTCCATCCTCCATTATAGAGAGCGTCGGCATTGCTGTCGATGTTCTGCTCGATCGTCGTGATTGTGCCGTCTGGATTGTTTGCGACCACAAATCCGATATGTCCGAACTCGTGATATGGCAAGCAATTCGACACAAACACAGCTCCCACAGGCGGGTTATTAGAGCCATTAAAACCTGTTACTTTAAGCCCGAGATTTGCGGCCCGGTCTAAGCAATCTATTGCATTGACATAGCTAAAATCGAGGTTAAATAGCCCCTCGTAGTGCAATATCCTGTCAATCGCAGCAACACATTGTCCGCCAAAAGGATTGGTCGGAACTGTTAGCCGCTGATTGACAACACTTTCTAGCTTATCAAGTAGTTGTTTTTGAGTCGTCAAAAGACCACCCCCTTACATTAGTCTTCTTTAAGTTCAGACAAGTTCATCAAGATACATGTCAGACCTGCAAGTCCAACTGTTGATGCAACTACTACCCAGTTGACTTCTGTCAGCAGGGCAGACGAGCCAATGACACCAAGTGCAGCTTGAGCCATAGTCTTGATTACTTTGATAGCGAGTTTCTTTGCAAATTTGTTCATGATTTAACTTCCTTTCTTTTCGATCATGATTTTGAGTTCTTTAACATCTTCTGTCAAATTCTTGATTTGCTCCGTCATAGCGACGAGAGCTTGGTTTTGCTTGTCGTGGTCGTCCAAGCGTCTAGTGTGGTCTTTCGTCTGCTGCTCCAAAAAGCCCAAGCGCAATTCCAATGAATTGATTTTGGTTGCTTGCTCAATGCTTTTCGCACGCAGAACATTGTAAAAACCGTAGACTGTGATAATAAATCCGCCCACGGTCATTAAAAGCTGGTACTCTGGTTTCAAATAATAATCACCCCCTTTCTAGCTAATTGCTGATATTTGGCAATACGATAGTCCATGCCCCAGACTTGAGCATGTCTTCCGCAGGCTGGCCGGTGTAGTTGTAACCAGTAGCACCCGTGTATTTGACAATCGTCCGATTTCCTTGCTGCCACTTCGGATTAGTCGTGTATGGATAATTGATAGTGACGAACGTTGGCCCTGTGTACCGCTTGCCGTTGACTGGCGCATCAATCTTCTGCGCTAGTGCTGTGTAACTATTGATATCCAGTCCTCCTGAAATACCAAGAGCGATATAAGTGACCAGTTCGAGTAGTTCTTTCAGCTCTGCACGCTGCAGGGTAGCTTCTTGCTCTTTCTTGTCGGCTTCTTGGAATTTCTTCTTGATTTCCTCATCCTGCTCTTTCTTGGCACGATCTGGGAAATTCTCTTGATAGACGACTTCTAAAGCTTTCTTTTCCAGTTCTTCGACTGGTAGGTCAATCGCTTCTTTCGGAAGCAATACCGGATAGAAAGCACCCTCTGCATTCGTTAGAATGACGTGAGTGCCCTCAACTTCGTTGTTGGATGATGAGTAAATCCAACTCTTGCGATTAAATTGTAATTTAGACATGTGTCTCCTTTTTGTTTATTAAATAGACCAGCTTACTTGTGTCTTAAATTCTATTCGTTCGGCATTGAGGATAACCATAGCCCCATTTGAGCCAAACTGAATATTTCGGTTGTGTGCGGCTGGTGATGTAGACCAGCCAGTCACAGTCAACATGCTTTCTTTTGCTGGCATAGGCAGTAATTCCACTGGAATGTTCCCTATGCCAAGGTTTCCGCCATTCCCTACGACATTAAGCCTTAATGTCACGATGTCGCCCTGCCGCTTGTAGTGCACACCATTGACGCCTGTAGAAGTCCATTCTATGCGCTTGAGGTTTGCGTGGTCGCTCCTTGCATTGGTTGACCATGCGCTCCATTTACCAGCTAGCAGGACGCGCTTGGCAGGCTCTGCGGTTGATATAGACGGGAAGAACATCTGGAAGCACTCATTGTTACTATTGAGCACTAGCAACCAGCCATATTGACGAGCTGGATTGTTGTTTTCCATTCCGTTTTTAAAATAGACACCGGTTGTCCGTTCCTGGTCAAAGTCTTTTCCGTAGGCATAGATAGCAGTACCATTCTTCTGCGTCAAAGCGTGCATCTGGATAAGCTTATCATTCGCATAGATGTCGCCTTTGACATCAAGCGCCCCACGTTCCCAGATTTTATTGATACCAGCACCAAATTGGCTATAAGATAGCACTACACCCTCTGTCGTGACGATGGCTGCGAATTCCGTACTTGTATATCGGTCTTCCAGTTTCCCTACGACTTCCCAAGTCTTATTGGCCGGATATTGACCGGATAGGTTTGCTGGGCTGTTGACAAGTTCTGATATGCTCGTCCAAGAGCCAGCAGCAGGGCCAGTGTCCGATGTGTAGCTTGTATCGGCAAGAGGTTTGACCTTAAATGTCAACGTCATCTTGTTCTTTTGCGAGCCATTGACAATCAAAGGAGCTACTTTCGCTGTCCGTGTAATCGTCAATGTTCCACCGTTCAGACCAGTTCTGGCCACATCAAATTTCAAGATGGGTGGGAAGTAGTCGAGGATAGTCACTGTGCGCTCTATCGCATTACTCGTCCGCCCTCGGCTATCCGTCACTCTCGCTCTGATGACGACTTGGCCATCATAGTTCATCAGTCCAAGGCCGCCGCCGTTCGTGGTAGTGGATTGATTTTTTCCGACAATCTCTGCATAATAGCCTGTGATAGTCGAGCTATAAGCTCCTGACGCAGCCCCAAAATTGACTCTAATGTCAGACAAGATTTTGATAAAGTGCTCACCGCCAGAAACGATATTAGCGGCTATCGCATTGCCGTCTGTGAGGGTGAAACCTGTTAAAGTCGGCTTGATGTCGTCCGGAACGGTTGCAGTGAAATTAGCTGATTGAGTACCTATCTTCTCAGAACCAGAATAGGTATCGACATAAATCGTCCCTGTTCCGCTCGTGCTATTTGGCAAGTCGTTGATAAAATCTTTTGGGATTGTCCAATTGGAACTTGTATCAACATTACTGGCTATCTCACCAGATCTACTGTACCAACTATAGCGGATTGTGTGCTTAAAGCTATTGTCTGCCCTGTTGATTGCGATAGGAAGCGACTGACCTATTGCAACCGTCGAATTAAACGTCGCAGAACTCGACCTCGGAATTCGTGGCAGATAGATAGGTATGCTTGCTGCACCCCAACCATATTCTGCAAAGCCAAGATCCAGCCTTGCTGCTGCTGAAAACGACTTATTGCCGTCCGAATTATGAGAAATCTGATAATCTTTTGCAAAGAGCAATTTTGATTGCCCGGGAGCAATCATATATCCGCTTGACGCTATCTGTATGACTTCTTGTACCCCGTTGACCGTCATAGTCAATGGTTTGTTCCCATTCCCGTCGTAGATGGTCGCAGAAGCTGAAATCAGATTAACTTGTATATTGACTAACGAGAAATTGCCAGCGACATTCTGCCAGTTTCGCGTTGTCACTATCTCAATGTATAAGCCGTTCCCGTAAGTACCGGTAAATGTGGCTCTAGCCATGTTTAAATACCTCCCACATATCTGATGACGTTCATATCTGGATTGAGCTGATATTGCTCCTCACGGAAACGCCCAATTTGAAGCGTTCGAGTAAACACCCCATTCTCAATCTTTAAGACACCTTGTGAAATGTAAGCTACCTCAGAGCCGGCAGAGTAAAAGCTGATGCGGTCACTCTCGACACGGACAGAGGACGAGCCATCTTTCTTGCCGATGATCAAGCCCTCATTGCTGGCGCTCATATAGCTATCTAGGAAGCTCCACCGCTCGGCCATATCGCCTAAGTTGTTCTCGATTTTGGCAACCCTTTGAGTTGCTGCTACAAGCTTCGCTTCTGCTGCAGCTCGTCCGGCTTCATCAGCTTTGACATAATCTTGATAGGATTTAACCCATTCATTGACCGTGTCAATGCTGGCTTTGGCTTCGAGTTCAGCCTTGGCTAGCTGCATAGCTTCCGTTAAAGCGTTTAGCTGCTCTGCTGTCAGCTTTTGGTCAGCCTTGCTATCAATCTTGTCATTGACTTGTTTAAGCTGCTCCTCGTCGAGCGCCCCTTTATCGCCTTTAGGGCCTGGAGGGCCTTGTGCGCCTGGATCGCCTTTCGCACCATTTTGACCGTCAGCCACGTTGCTAAAAGTAACCTCTGCAGTTGCCACTTTCTCATCGTTGAGATAGGCTTCTACAGTCACTTGCAGAGTTCCCTCAAAGTCTGTCGCACGGACTAGCATTTGGCTGCCACTACCGATGATTGAGTCACCTTTTTTGTAGAAGATGATAGGCTCATATACCTTGCCATTCTTTTCTAGTGTAGCCATTAACAAGCTCTGTCCTGTGCGGTTCTTAAAGGTTGTGCCTTGGTCAGTAGATAGTTTCAACTCGTACGGTATAGCCTGCTCTGCAAGCTTAGCCATACGAGTTAGTAAGCTATCTGATACCTTGTTCTGCAAGGCTTGGAAATTCGCAAAGACCGTCTTATTTTCGCTCGGATTGGTAAAGCTAATTTGCTGCTCACTGACACGAGCTTCCAGCACCAACATTGGACTAAAGCCTGTATCTTGGATTTTGACAGTATCGCCAATATCCAAGTCAAAATATCCGTCCGCTTCGTATGTGATAGCTGGATAGCAATATTTCCTTAGATTACGCAAGGCCGTGGAGATAAGCACTTCTTCGCTATCTGTATCGACTTCCATGTCCTTACGAATCCAGTTATCGCTTGTCTCAGTACCAGACAAAACCGACGGATAAAGTTGTTTAGACAACGGTGCATATAGCAAGCTATTTTTAAGATAAAACTCAACCTCGCCCCTGTCGTTCTTCCATTCTTGTGTTTTCTTAGGGTCAATAACTACTTCTGTTGTGCTGACAGATATTTCTTTAAGGTCAATATCCGGCAATGATACATCAACCGTGCTGCCTGTTTCCGTCCTGCCCTCGACTGTTTTACCGGCCTTTAATTCCGGCGGATAACATAACGTCTCTATCGCTCCTAGATACGCTTGTGCGTTGTATGTTCCAAGTGTCACATATTGCCGACCGGCATAGTTTTGCTCGAGTACCGTAACGGTACTTCCATTATTGGCGATGATAACGGAAACGTGGCCATACTGCCCAGTTCCTTGAAAAGCATTGTGAGCTTTGATGTTTGCCAAAGAGCCAGCTTTCAGTTCGTTAGTCCCATGAGGGCGGACAACGGACCATCCGAAATTTCCCCAGGCGTAGTCCGTGCCGATATAAGCCGCAGCTATACCAGCCCCGACTTTACCAGAGAAACCAGTCACGCCACCGCCAAGACCGGGGCCGCCTAATTTCATAGAGTACCAAGCCGCTAAGCCGTAACATTGACCACTGCCAACTGTTCGGCCTTGTAGACCTTTCATTTCGTTGATAACGGCGATTGTCTTGTCGGCTTTGACTACTCTTGTCACTGGCTGACTAGGGCTGCTTAATTGGTTGTTAGGTTGCTTCCAGAGGTCATCTATCTTGTCTAGGATATTGCCGTTGGAACGATTGACACCGCCCCGAATATCTCGCATTAAGGCGATATAATGAGCATATCCGGCAGCCGCATAGTCGTATAGCGCCCCACCGATACGAAAAAGACCACGAGTGTAATCTTCAATGTTCTGCTTGCCTTTGACGCCGTAAAACTTGCGACCACCGCTAGTCTGTTCAGCTAGCAGATAAGCATAGTCTTTCATAAAGTCGTCAACTGATCCATAGTGAAAGTATGTTCCGCCCTCGTTGGCCGGTCTAGCACTTCCTGTCGTGACCTTAACACCGCTTGGCCGAGTCTGTGCCGAGCCAGACATACCTGACCAGTTATTGTCAACCCTAGCGACGTTAGAAGCGCCCCAGAAGCTTTCTAGGTAAAGTTGGCAAATCATACCAGACGGCAAGATGTTGTATTGCACACAAAGATTTAAGATAGTTTGAACTATCCCTGCGCTCATAGGATGACCAGCATAGTTTAAACCGCCGCCTGTGTATTTCTTGCCCCCTTTTGCCGCTTGTGTAGCGGACGGATTGGCAACCTTGGTTGATGTCTCTTTGGTTTCTTCCTTGCGGCCAACTGGCTTAATAGCGTTGTATAGTTGCGTTTTATCAACACTTCGCTTGATACTACGCACATTCTTGCCGTACTTTAAGACAACATCATTTCTCTTACGTCCGACACCTTGATTTTCAGCGCTATGTGCCTTGTAGACATTCATTACAAAGCGGTCGAGCTGACTATTAGACTTCAAGTGAGTTTCAAACTCGATTTCAGCATCAAAGTTACGAGCAAGAGAGATTAAGCGAGCAAGAGAGGTTTCTTGCCCCTCCCACTCTAACGATCGCCTTTGGTCTGTTATCTCATTGATACCAATTTCTAACTTAGCAAGTCCAAGAGTACCCCAATCTTTTAGATACTCTATAAATGTCATTGCTTTTGGCGCTTTGTAAGCTCCGTAATATTCAAGCAAAAGCTCAAGACTTAGATTTTCGCAGTAACACTTGATAATCTGCTCATCTTCTTCAGTCTTCATCACGTTAAAGAGATAAGACCGACCCTTGTACTTAAAGCTGACAAAAGACCGCTCATTTAGATGCTTATAGGCTTGTTCGGCATAGGTGCCAGACTTGATTTTTCTCTTAAAAACTGAAAACTCAAAGACAGAGGTTGCACTTTCAAGAGAGCGTGTCCACTTGTCATTGAAGAAATTCAAGGTGGTCTGCTTGTCGTTGTCAATATAAGCAACCTTTTTCAAGGCGCTATCATGGATTGTTAAAAGCATTAGAGCCACCTTTCTTCAAATTCGATAGACACTGTAGGCTTCTTCTTCGCCCAACTGGACTGTAGAATCTCAATCTCAGACTTCCCAGGCGGTATGACCGGCCATAGAGAGCCATCAACTACCTGGTCTAAGTCGTAAATGTTATTTAAGATTAGATTGTCATTCTCGCTATTGATAACAACTGTACTGCCAGCCGCATACCTGTTAGGGGCGTCTTCCCAATGATTATTATTAGTCTTGGCATAGTAAAGCTCGTCAAAATACATGTGTGTCACTAGCGATCTATCAGTTACGCTTGATAAGGTTACATGTATCTTGGCTGACTTGCGGTCTTTAATGGCCGGAATGTTGTAAGAGAACTTATTTCCAAACCAATAGAAAGTGACTTTGTCATTTTCTCTGGCGATGTCTGACCAGCCCCTATCTTGGTTAAACGGATTGTGTTCATTCAAGTGTGTAGCGTTGAACGTCCAACTCTTGAGAACGTTGTATCCGCCGTGCTCATCAGCGCCCAGAAAGTTGTACTCTGTCACTAGACCAAGACTACGCTTATAGGTTTCTACGCCATAAAGAAATTTGTCGTTTTCGTCTGTAACAGTAACTTTGATGAAACCGTATTGGCTACTATGTCCAGCCCAAAAGATTTGACGCCACCAGAGATATTCTGTCAATGCCCCGGTGTTTCCGCTGCTGTCTGGCGGTACAGGCCAAGTAATGGAAGCGCTTCTTGCTGGTGCAACTCCATTCGTCTGTAGCTTGATGTGATGCCTATTCCATAAAGCTTCAAGCTCTAATGTTCCGTTGCCTGCTTCTGGTACGTTGGTTATCCCGACATTTTTTTGGCCTGAAATGAACGCTTGTCTAATCTTATCCCCTCTATAATCGTAGAGAAGTTCAGACTTAGAGACGATTTTACCGTCAATTTCCTCAATATTCCCAACCTCAAAAGCAAATCTTTCACTCACAAGACCATAATAGCCGTTTTCGTCATTTGCTTTAAACGTGATAATCGGATAAGCATCTGCTGTTCCTTTATTATCGACCGCAAAGACCATCTTGCCTTGTCGTTCTTCGTAGTCCACCACTCGCTTGTAAGTCGTAGAGTGAGCAACGCCGTCCGGAATATAAAACTTGATAGTCGTTTCGTCGTACCAGTCAGTTATTCCCTCAAGCTCCATGTCGCCCTTTACAAGAGCGTTAAAGTATCGGTTAGGGTATTTGCCTAGCGTCAGCTTCTTCGGCTCTGTAGCGTCAAATATGCCCGCTATACGCTCTTTTAACTCGTTGATGTCTCCTCGCTCGGTATCTGCCGGCTCAGTTGTATCCACAAATCGAATATTTGCAACATCAAAAGAGGCCAAACTAACTTTGACCTCGATTTCTTTTGCTCCGACCTCAACTGCTGTTGCAATCGTACCGATCCGAGATAATTTCTCGGTTTTGATTGACCGCTCATTCCCAATGTCGGATTTAACTTCTAGGACTTTGAGCAGACCAGAAAGGTCTATCCCGTTGTATGTCATAGAATTTTCGGTCATACTCTCACCCCTTTCAGAATATTACTGATATAGTCACGGTCGCTTTGATAACGGCTGAAATCGTCACCTGTCAAGCGTGCAAACTCTTGGCCGTTGACATTCAGCACGACTTCTCTATCTAAACTTTGTTTGATAGTGTTGAGTGCGTCTTTGATAATGTCTAACTTTTGGTCTGATTGTTTGTTTTCCAACGTCAGTGAGCCATTAAGGTTAGCTGTGTAGCCATGTTGCTTCAAACCATCGTCAAGTAAATCGCTGTAATCAAATTTGCTCTTGACATCATATAGATTTTCCAAGGCTTCGTTTACATACTTCTGGCTTCTGTCGATACCGACTGCGATACCTTGACCAATGTAAATACCTACATTGTCACGGAAAAGTCGTGATGGTGAATGGATGTCTGCCGCTGCTCTAGCCGCTCTTTCTGCCTGTGAAACCAAAGCGTTTGCCGCTGATGTTACCGCTGGCAAGGCTGCAATCATACCACGAGCCAAGCCGTTGCCGATTTGGGCACCAACCGATAGCATGTTCCGTGCGCCGATGTTACCGACACGCTGGACGGATAACATGAGATTGTTCATCGCTGCAGTTGCTTGACCAACCCCTGCACGAATACCATTGACGATACCTCTTGAAACACCTTGACCGGCTTGTTGCCCTGCTGCAGTCATGCGAGCTGCGCTTGAAACAATGACCGTCACTATCAAAGTCATGCCAGACTGTACGCTTGCTACAGCTCTAGCCATAGCGCTTGCCACGATTGGTGCTAATGCTGAAAATCCAGAAGCTAAAGCCGGAAGAACTGCTGATACTGACATAAGCGAAGCGGAAGCGCCTGCGCTATACGCTTGTACCATTGCCATTCCTTGGCCTAGTGCTTTCATTCCATTGCCGGCCGTTGCTATTCCTGCTCCGTTAGCTGCGATGGCTCCGATACCGGTTGCGACCGCCGCTAGACTGGCTGCCATATCACCAAGATTTGTCTTGGTGATCATGACCACACCCTCGGCCATAAGCTTGAAGCCTTTACCAGCGTTTAAAGCAGCATTACCGATTGCGTCAAATATACCTGAAATACCATCTAGGATATTCCGCACAGCTCCGCCAAAGCTTTCGATTACGCCTTTAGCTCCGTCAAGAACGGTCTTGATAGACTCTCCTAAGCTCTTAAAGAGGTTAGCTATACTGTCAATGATTGGGCTTATCTGACTAACTAAAGTCGTAAATGCTTCAACAATTGACTGCAGTACAGGAGCTAATGCTTGAACCATTTCTGATACTGCCGGCATGAATGGCGATAGAGCTTGCACGATGCGAACAATAGCGTCCGCTACTATTTGGGCTATGTTAGTAAACACATTGCCCACAATTTCGACAATAGGTGTTAGTGCCGAGATAATAGCTGCCGCTCCCTCACTTAAAGCTGTGATAACAGGCGGAAGAACTGAGATAATGGAACTTAGCGCTTGCCCTAAAGCTGTCACAAATGGCGCTGCTTGTCCTACTGCTATACCAACCGCTATGATTAGAGGAGCTAGATTAGCCAATGCAGATGTCACAATCGGCAGCACACCAGCCACCGTGACAATAGCTTGAGCAAAAGCTCCAATAATAGCCGTAGCAACCGCAGAGAACGCTTGGCCTACTGCATTGATGATGATAGCTACTCCCTGACTTTGTGTCGCCAGTAGAGCAAATCCAGCAGCGATAATAGCGACACCAGCACCGATACCGACTGCAGCAATGGCAACCGCTCCACCAAAGGCTAGAATGTTAGCAACTCCTGCCGTTTTAAGCGCTGCGCCAAAAGCTAAGATAACTTGCGATACTCCGCTAAGTGCTGCTTTAATCGCAAATCCAACACTTTTAAAGATTTGTGCGATTTTTGAAACACCACTGCTTACAACACTGCTTGCGCCACCTAAACCACTAGCTGCGTTTTGTCTAAAGGCTGCGAATGGATTAAATGACTTGATAAATGTCAAGACCTTAACGCCTTTGCTTACCGCAAACATTGACACTGCGAAAGCTCCTATCGCTCCGGCTATAGCTTGAATCACTCCTGGTGGAAGCGAAGCTATGAAATTAGCTGCTGCGGTAGCAATTTGAGATAACCACTTCACAAGCGTTCCTAGCGTGCTTCCAAGTATTTCTAGCACTCCTGTAGCAGTCAAGCTGTTCCAGATATTCCCAAGTGCAGCAGATATGCTCTGAACCGCTGTAGTAAGCGCTGAAACAGCGCCTGTATTAGAAAACGCAGTCCAGAAAGTCTGTATCTTCTGCGTTGTGTCTGAAATAAAAGCTGATACGTTGTTGATAATCTTAGTGAAATCAATTTTATCAAGCGCTTTTCCCAAACCGTCTGCAAGCTTATTGAAATCAATCTTGTCGAAAGCGTCTGACAAGGCATTTACAGCCTTGATACCAAACTTATTGAGCTGTTCAAACGCTGGCATGAGCTTGTTAGATAAAGACTCTTTCATTCCGTCGATAGCTTGATCCACAGTCTTAAATTCTGTCGCCATTTTTTGGAAAGCGTCCGAATTACCAGCCTTGTTTAAAGCGTCGAAAAATTCCTCTGTATTGACTTTTCCGTCCTGTACAGCAGATACAAGCTCGGCTGTGCTCATACCCATTTCTTTAGCTACTGCTGCCATACCAGCGGGCGCTTGTTCCATCATGATTTTAAAGTCCATCCAAGCGACTTTAGGCTTACTTGCCATTTGTGTAGCTTGCGTAGATAAGGACTTCATCGCTTGTGCTGGATTTTCCGCAGAAGCAGCTAGACCACCAAAGGCTTTTACTAAACTGCCGACATTTTTAGTCCCCACAGCGTCAAGTTGCGAGTAGGTGCTAGCCATGTCGGATGCAGAATAGATAGTCTTGGTCGCAAAGTCCTGCATTTCTTTCTTCGCTTGCGATATCGTTTCAGCAGAGCGACCGAAAGCCTGCAAGTTGCCCTCAAAGGTCTTCCAAGCCTTTTGAGCGCCGTTCAGTTCTCCGACCATTGAGCCAATTCCTGATGTGATTGAGCCAATACCCGAAGTCAAAGCAGAACTGATTAGGTTAGCGCCTAGAACAGATTTGAAAGTAGAACCTACTTTGCTTGCCATGTTCGACAAGCCGCTAACTGACCTTTCCGCTGCTTTAAAAGCACTAGAAAAGCCGCTGTCTCTGGCTTTCAGCACCGCTTCGACTGTATAGCTCGAATTTGCCATTAATATCCCTCCTCTCCTTTGTAATTTCTCATTCTTTTAGCGATAGCGATTAGGTCGCTATTCACCGGTTTGGCAAAATTATTGCCCAGGACAGCGTTTTTCCGTTTGGCTTCGTCGTAGAAATCGGTAAATTCCTTATAAACATAAGACTTCCCGTTTCTATCCGTTGCCTTGACTGCCCTGTTTAGATATGCTTGCAGATATAACTCTTGCTCACGTTCTAATTGCTTCATGACATGCCCTCGTTTTCGGAGTTTGTACTCTGCAATCGTCATTCTTCTTGCTACGTCGTAGTCCGTAACGCCAAACAAACCGAATATCGTCGCAATCATATCATCATAGACCTGTTTAGATGTCGATATAACGGTCTTTACAGGTTCATTTCTTTCAGGACTTTGTTCACTTTCAATCTCGTCACCGGTGATTTCTTCAAGCTCTCTAAAAAATCATCAAAGACTTTCTCGAGGTTGTCACCTTGTGCTTCGATCCACGCTTCAATATCTGCACTTTTAAGCAGGGGGCGCTCTGTCGCTGTTGCAGCTTGGATAATATCTGCGATAACAACCGGATTGAAATCTTTCAGATAGACTACTGCTGACTGCAATCCCATACCAAAGCTGACACCGTTACCTTTGATTTCATAGCGTTTGTCCATTTCACGGATGAAGTCAATACCATAATGTAAGTCGTATTTCTTGCCGTTGATTTCAATTTGTTTCATTTCTTTGTGTTCTCCTTAAAAATAAAAAGGGGCTAAATGCCCCAAAGTTTGATTACAGCTCTTGAGTAGTGTCCTTGAATGCGTACTGTACAGCCTTTTGCTGTTCTTCTGTCAATGTCGCATATCCCTCTACTGGCTTGCCGTCAATCTTCATTTCTGTTGAAATTGTAATCAAGTCCTCAACATTCGCAGGAAGTTCCCAACTAGACAGAGAGCCTTGCATATACTTAGCAGGGTATTTGTCCGCTTGCTTAGTTCCTGCAAGGTCGATTTCCCAGACTTCAAGCTTAAAGCCCTCTGAAACTGATTGCTCAAGCAATTTGTTCAAGTCATCACGGCTTGAAACTGCTTCGATTTCAAGTGTTACTTCCAGACCGCCATCGCTATTGATAGCCCCGTCTTTCGTCTTCTTCGTGTCGTTTGAGCGCTCATATTTCAGCTTGTGCTCAATCTGGAAAGCCAACTTAGCAGCAGCTTTCTTTTCACCTAATTTGCGGAACATCAAAATTTTATCTTTTCCGTACATGTATCATTTTCCTTTCTTAGTTGAATTTAAACTTTAGATCAAGAATGCCATGATAAAGCAGTTCTTGAGTTGAATTGTCTTTGATAATTTGCGTTGGACTCGTTAAGTCCATAGACCACCTAGTGCCATTTATAAGCTTAACCGTCGAATACTCAGCCATAAGCTTACCTATCCAGTCAGAAACCAACTTCCTATCGTCCACACGCCCCCACACATCGACACGAGCCGACACCTCACCGATGAGATACGACTTTGTCGCTTGTGGGATAATCTGTGTATAAGACACGACCATAAACGGATAAGGCGTGCCGTCCTCTGGCAGATACGGATAAGCAGTCAATCCAAGAGCGTTAGAGCGCTTGATAAGCTCGTCATGCAACTGTTGATCTGGTTGTTTATTTAACAATGCCTGCCCTCCTTAAATCTGCGATAAACCTCGGCTGCACCACATCAAAAGCGGGCTTCATGAATGGTTGTGCGTTCATTTTTCGTGTGCCCACTTCCAAATAAGCAGCGTAGTCTGTGCCTGCTTCCACCTTTGCAGCAAAGCCGCCATCTTGCATTTCAAGAGTAATTTTGCGCTTCGTTGCGCCTGTTGCATAGCCTTTAGTAAAGACAGCATTTCTTTTAGCAGCTTTTTGCAACTCGCCGCCATACTTCTTGACGATAGCTTTGTGCGCTTCCATATTCGCAGCGGTCTGCAAGGCTTTTTTTAATGGTGCATCGCCGTTGATGCGTAAAGTTCCGTCAAACCCCATTTTTTACCTCGCTAACATAAAAAACAGTCATGCCGTTCGTGTGTTCTGGTGTTCGTACGATGTTATAAGGCTTTCCGTCAATCAAAAGACTGCTGATTTTCCCTTTTATGCGTCGCACTCTCACAACTTTAGTAGCTTCTTTCAGCTTGTCGCCTAAAAGGTTTTGGAGCTGTGCACTTACTGGCCCGATATTAGCCGGCACAACCTTTTCAGTCGTTTCACCGCCTACCATTTTGCCTAAATCAGCGTCATACCTTGATTTTTGCTCGCTTTTAATAACAAGCTTGCATCGTTTGTCAAATCTCATAACATCTTAAACCCCGCTTGGAAGCTGCCGGCAAAGTTACGTCTAATGACAGCGTCATAGACTGCAAAATCGTCCAAGTCAAAGGACATGCTCAAACCCTCTACACTTTGAGAGGACAAGCCCTCTGAACCTAGCTTGTTAAATCGCTTGACTACGACCTCGACGATGATGTAACTCAGCTTGTCTGGTATCTCGTCTTGTTTTGAGTAGGCCTTGAAGTGCGCTTCCGTAAGATTTTGGATAATTAACAAGAGATTATCTTGCAAGTTATCCTCAATTCCTAGCAGAGCCTTTACTTGCTCAATAATCGTCATGTTCTTATCCCTCCAATGCGTCAATTAGACTTGCTTTATCAAGCCCAGAATAGCCCGTCACGCCATTTTCTTTGGCAATCCCTCTTAGTTCCTGTACTGTCATATCAGACAGCGCAGAGGGGCTTTCTGCCACCTCTACGACTGGCTCGGGAGCTTTTGGGTGATGCCTACGCAGCAACATACCCATTAAGCACCTCCGAATTTGACAACTTTAGTTGGATCGTACAGATAAACGCCGTAGTGTTCGTCGCCTGTAATGACTGTTGTTTTCTTCAAGATGTCACGGTCTGTTTCGATAGCAACATCACGCTTGAGGTTGATAACGAATGCGCCGTATTTAGCAACATCAGTCGTATCATTTGCGGTTGGTGAAACCTTAACCAAGAAGCCTTTTCCTTTTTCAACTTTCTTAGTGCGGACGATTTGCACGCCGTGAGTTTCGCCAAACGTACCGGATACAACTGTATTAGCCCCAATTTCAGAGCCAGACAGCCAGTTCTTAATGGTGTCAGCACGCAAGTCGATAGCGTCAGCAGGATTGATAAGAGCGACATAGTTTGCGTCTTCTTCGTCGTCAAATACTGCCAAGGCTTTATCAAGCGCTGCGCCTGTTGTAGGAGCTTCTGTGACGAATTGAGTCGCTTTCTTAGCTTCTTCAATCAAATCATTGTCTACCTTGTTAGCCAACGCCAAAGCGATTTGTTGCGTTGCTTGGCCTAATGGATCGCCATAACCAGACAAGACTGCTTCGTCTGTCAGCTCGACACCTTTACCGGCTTTCTTGATAGTCATAGTAGACTTAGCAGTTGTCAGTTGGTCTGGCTCAATAGCAACGCCCTCGGCGATGTCTTTTGCATCTCCACTATCAGTGGATATTCGTTATAGGTCGTTAATCTATAACCGTTCTCTTATGAACTGCTGTACGTTTCCGTACAGATTAGACTATATCATCATCTCTAAAAATAGAGAGCTCCGCTTTTCCACCCACTTAGGTGTACTCTACTCCATTCAAAAAGAGCTAAGCGATACGCTAAGCTCTTCCTGTGTTTCGATAGTCGTTGAGGTTTTTAATAAAAGCATCAAGTTCTCTTTCTGCTTTGTCATTCCTAATCCACCAATAAGGTATTCTTAAAAGTGGTATTTTTTTGTTTTTACAGTAATTATTTTTTATTTCGTCATTCTCTTTGACATAAGTGAAATTATCGTGTCCCCAATGATTGCTACTGTTTTTAAAATGTTGTGCGCCGTCAAATTCGATTAGCGCTATTTTACCGTTTATAAAAATAGCAAAATCGAAAGGCAACGGGTAAATTCTTCTACAATCATCAAAGCTATATTGTGGTTTATACTCAATATCAGCTTTATCAAGATAAGAACTTACAAAACGTTCTCCTTTTGATTTTATACAATTCGGACATCGTTCAGAACGTAGCAAATCTTTTGGGATGGTTTCCCAAGTATAACCACACTCTAAATGCGTGACTGAAATTTTATCAAGAGTAGTGGTGTATCTATCGTTTATGCGATACTTCCCTGGATATTTCTTTTCGATAAGCTCTTCAAATTCTTTTGAAGTCCTATGTCCAGAACATTTTGGACATCCGCTACCTTTTAGGATATTTCCTATTCTCGCTTCGTAAATATGCCCACACGATTTATTTTTAACCGTTATCTTGTTTCTAAAGCCTGTGTACTCACTCAAAACTTCGTAACCAAGCTCTTCGATTTGCTTAATGTTTTTACTCTTGACACTGGTTAGTTTTGCTTTGCTAATAGTTTTGCCTTTGCAAAGACCACATCCTCCACCTCCAAGAAGTTTAGCTGGGCTTATAAAACATTCGTGTCCACAATCAAACTTTACTTTGATTTTTTCATGGTAGCTTTTATATTCTTCTATCGGAATCGCGTTGATATTTTTATCTTTTAATTCTTGTAAAAATTCTTTATTCGTTTTCTTTCTTGTCATAGTATCATTATATCATAAAATCATACTTTTGACAATGTATGTTAATTTAGGAATAGTAAAAAACCTGCTGATTGTCCAATCTTAAACATTTTTACACTTTGGTAGTTTAAGCTCTAAGGAGTTCCCAGCATTTAACGGAGTTTTTTTCTGTCAATCACTTGACAGGGGTGCATAGTGTTTACACCCATTTAGGCACCGTGATAGTGCTTCCTGGCTGTCCTACAAGCTCACGCTCAACGTATGCAAGCGGCGTGAATTTAATCATCTTAGGAAGCTTAGCTGATACCATGTCAGCCATCACTTCTGGGTTAATCATTTGTGCAAGTTGTGTTTGTGTCATTTATGTTTATCCTTTCAGTTGTGCGTATAGTTCTGGGTTACTCTGCAATAACTCGTTGCGGTCTTTGTAACCCATGCGGTCAAATTGTTCTTTGGTGATTGCTCCTGCAGTTGATTGCTCAACTTTGCGCGGTGTCTTACCTTTCAGCATTTCTTTGACCTTGTTATCTGCTAGTTGATTAACTAGCTCTGCAAAGCCGTTTACAGCTTCCTGTGTGCGTTCTGCGTCGTCCTTTACGACCAAGGCAAGGATTTCATCACTTGCTGCAATACCGCTCTCAGAGAGCATTTTAGACGCTTCTTTTTCTAGTCCGCTGCGATTGATTTTCGCTTCGAGTTCTGCGATGTATGCCGCTTGTTTTTTAGCTTCATACTCTGCTTTTTCGTCAGCGTTCATCTTCCGCAACTTCTCAGCTTCGTCCATTTTGGCCTTGTATTCTTTTTCTGCCGAGCGTTTCGCTTTCGCTTTTTCCTTTTTGACGATTTCGTCCAGCTCTGTTTGTGTGAATGTCTTTTCGGTAGTTTCTGTCTGTTCTTGAGCGCTAGCTTCCTCAGTAACTTCTTCAACTACTTCATCTTTGATTTCTTCTGCCACTTTTGGCTACCTCCTTTTTAAGTCCCGAGTGGACTGATACCTTGGCTTTTAACGTCTTCAAAGTTCGGACAAAAATAAAACCAGTCAATTCGACTGGTTTGATGTGATGCAATTAAGTAGCAGTCTGTTCCTGCCAGTCAAGATGTTGGATCACCTCCTAATCTGTAAAACCTAGTAATGACATATTCTGCTTTTGACCTCCTATTCCAAAAATTTGTCTATTAATTTCCTTGAGTTTGCGCTTTTCTTAATCAAGCGCTCATATTCTTTTTCGGACATAGAGAAATGAGCCGCCGTTGCGCATCGGCAAAAGGGGTGCATCGGAGCAGCATTCTCCCCTGGCAGCATATCGGCTACTTTAAAGTATTTACCGTCTAAAGGCTTGCATATATCACACGCTTTCGGCTCTGCGATAAACTCGTATTCGTCGTAACCGTTAGCAATGTATGACTGCCTTTCAGCTTCCGTAGCAATCCTAGCGCCCTCTGTTACTGCTAAGCGCTTAGCTTCATGAGCTGACACATCAAACTCTTTTTTGATTTTCGGTATCATGGTCGTTGGATTCTTGCCTTTCAGCAGATATTCTTCCGTCAGGCGAGCGACTATCTGCCTTAAATCATCTTGTCGTTCCCAAATCCTATCAGACCATTTCACGCCCTTAAATGGCGTGTTTAATACCGCTTGAGCTGCTTTCTCAATCTCGCTTGCAGACAACACAGATTTGCCGAGCAAGCCCGACTGTGCCTTTAGCGTTTCTGTGTATTCCTCATTCAAAAATCGTTCTGAAAGCTTGTGTTCAGAGTTCCCAAGAGCAAGCATTTCTAAATCAAGCTGATATTGCAGCAATTCAAGTCTTGACATTTTCATTTTGAGGTTGTATAGACTGAGTTCTGCATTGGCTTTGGGCGAAAAGTCTTTCTCCTCAACGTATCGTCTGGCCTTTTCTTCAAAAGCTTTAACATCGAGTGCGTCAACTCTTGCTTTCACCTCTGCTATTGGCAGGTTGTTCTTGTCTGCATACCGCTGTTCAAAGGCTCTTATCTCCCTCTCTAGCTCTCTAAAATGATAGTCGTATAATCTAGTCATTTCATAGCTTAAAGTCGTGTCACGGCTTAATCTCGCCCTCTGTTCAGCTTCTATGCGTCGCTTCCAGTAATCACTCGGCATCAGCTATCACATCCTTTCTGTCGTCTTGTAAATCCTTGTCTGCAAAGCGTTCGTTCTGTGCAATCTTCCTGGATAGCAAGCTAGAGTTTTCTTCCTCGTCGTCCATCTTCTCAATCTCTTGCTTTGGATTGTCAACGATGGACAGCACCGATAACTTGGTTTCGTTCGATACTTGGCCAGATAGCTGCGATACAATTTGCGCTTCTTCTAAGATATTTCGTGGCACGTTGCGTGTAAATTGATACTTAATATCAACCCAGCCATCGCTTGGCACGGCCGCCATTGGAACGCCGAACACGATTTCATATAGACGATTAAATGCCGACTGCATTTTGCGGTCTTTCATCTTGGCTAGGTTGTCCATTGCTTGCAACTTAAACGCTAGAGCAGTACCAGACGCATTGCCGAAATCTTCCTCTGACAGATTAGCGACCATGGAAACAGCAAAGATAGAATCTTTCAACAGTTTGATTAGGTTTTCTTGCGTCGTATCCGAGTTTGGTTTTTCCAAGAATCCAACATCTGGCAAAGGCCCGTCAGAGCCATTCTTCCACAAGTTAAAGATACGATTTTCCCTAATCTGCGTCGCCATATCTTCTTTAAGCTCTACACCTACAATTTTCAGATAAGCGTCTGCGAAGTAGTCAACGTCATTGGCTTTCTCGCTCGCCGCTTTGTTTAATGCGTTGATTAGCGTCTTAACACTATCAAAGATACCTTGCCGTTCCTCATTTTCGATTAGTTCCACGACTGGCAACTTGCCGTAAACGTGGTTGTTGCGCTCCACAAACCGAACACCACCGCCTAGCTGAAAAGTCGCTTCGATTACTTCGTCAGCAGTGATGACCTGTCCGTAACCTGTTGGATCATTGTCATTAAACGCATACCGCACCGCAAACAAAGGCTTTTCCTCAATGCTGTTATCATGCACGATAAACATATTGATTGGGCTGTTATATGTTGCTCTCGTGTTGCCAGCTTCGTCTTGATAGACATACAAAAACGCATGACCGAAAACATCGGCAAGCTTAGCAAGCTCAAATTCGCTATCTTCCATGTCGTTTAACTTACGAAAATCACTAATAAACTCTGCTACACTGTCATCATCATGTGTTACCTTTACCGGCACACCGATTTGATAACCGCTAAATGTATCAACGATATATTTTGCGTAGTTAATAACTAAGCGATTATCTGGCTTCCACGGCTCTTTAGCAGTCCCTTTCAAAATCTTGTGTTTAGACATATACATGTCTTCGTTTTCGACATAACCTTTCAGTAAGTGCGATCTATGCAGTTGCACAGCTTCCGATACCAAGTCTGGCGTCACTTCGTTTGCTGTCGTAGTCAATAGCTTTCGCTTGTTTAGATTGACTTGCGCCATTAAAACCCTCCCTTGAATACTTTAATCTTGTTGCCCATATCTGCGACTTTAGAGTATATCGCATATCGGACACTATCCAGTACATCGTCATGTTCTTTAAACGGTTCACCCGTTCTCTCGTTCCAGATATACTGATAGATTTCATCTTTGAAATTGTTCACCTTATCTTTTACAACATAAAAAAGCCCCAGCTTCATGCGCTTGGCTACTTCTTCTATGCCGGACAAGACAGACTTGTTTGCGTTTCTGCAATCGATATCTTCACGTTGAAATCTTGCAACGTGTTCCGGTCGTGCGCTATCAGCCCAGAATGGGATATTTCCATACCTCGACTTAATATCAAGCGCTATCTGCACCCAGAAATCAATCTCCTTATGCTGACAAGAATGTTCTTCCAGCAGATATGTTCTGCCGTCCGATGTTTCGCCCAGTACCACGATAGAACCTAAGTGCTCATATCCCCAGTCAACGCCTGCATAGTAGCTTGTAATCTCGCTTGTAGGTACTTCCTCGCTAGTGAGATACATCTTATCGCTAAAGTCACGATATACGACGCCCTCACCAGTCACCCAAAGACCGAGGATATCACGGTCGTAGAACACACCGGCCGGCGTTGCTTGCTTGATGTTTCTGCGGTATCGTTCTGACAAGAAAGTATTATCGTCCAACTCAAAGTGAAAGTCGATAATCATATCATCGTCAGACGCTATATAATCCTTTCTAAGCCAGTGTGTCGGAATATCTGGGTTACTATCCCAGACCACCCTTGCACCCTCGCCAGAACACCGAGAAATGATTTCCTTGAAGACTGTCTCATTTGCTAGCGACGCTTCGTTTACATACGCACCAAAAGCCGTAAAACCTCTGGCACGTTGCAAGCCACTGATAGAGCCGGTGTAGACTTGAACCACTTTAACACCTTGAAAAACAAAAGCGCCATGCTTATCGTATTTTGGTGCGAAACCATACTTGTTGAAAAGCTCTTGCAGTATGTTGTTTTGGATAGAGGTTGAAGATGTGCCAGCAAGGATATAAATAGGCTCGTCAATCCCTAGCTTATCTGCTATCTTCCGCACCCTTACTAGCTCACCGATAAAAGTATCATTGTTGACTACTGTCTTGCCGGCACGTTTAGCGCCATGTAAGCCGCAAATAAACCAATCTTTCGACCAGATACGCTTCAGGACTTCTTGTTGCTTCGGCGTGTATAGAGCGTCTAACTTAGCCATCTAAGGCCTCCTGCACAGCTTCGATGTAACTTGATAGCTTTTCATCGATTGTTAAATCGCCGCCGATTTGTGCTTTCAGCTTCTCGATTTCAAGCTCCATCTTCTCAGCTTGCTTAGCAGTCGGATAGCGTTTCAAGATTTCTTGGATAGCCTTGATAACCGTTGCATTGTCGGCTTTCTTCGTCACCCTATCAACTTCGCCAGTTACAGGGTTCATCATCAAGACTTCTTCGTCTCTCTTACCTCTTGCGATGTCAGACAGGATACTCAAAGCTTCCCTGGCGCTCATGATGTTATGCTCTTGCATTTCAACCATTCTAGCGTCGATATAAGCCTTGATTTCAAGTTTTTTCAAGTTCTGCCCAGCTATGCGCCCTGCCGTCTTTTCGCTGTATCCAGCCTTAATAGCAGCCTGTGTCGCATTGCCAGTAGCGATGTACTCGTCTGCGAACTTCTGTTGTCTTACGTTTAACTTGCTGATTTTCCATCACCTCTTTTCGTTTTTGAACAAAAATAAAGACAGCCTTATTGGCTGCCAAAACTATAAAAGCCGTGCAGGACTCGGACCTGCGCTCTCGCAGCACCTTGCTACGACTTCCAAAAATAAATTGGCAAAACTATCAAGCGTGGATTTGCCAAAATAGAAGATTAAATTGTAGGCAGTGTAGACAAACAGGTTAAAAAGTGCCTACACGCCTAAACCCTTGGTTAGGAGATTTTATAAAATAGAAAAAGTTTCAGTCGGCAGACCGTTGCTTATCTGCCTAAAGACGATACCGGACTTGAACCGGTTGACTTCCCTAGATCGTCTATAAACCCTGCCGGCCACAAGCAGGAAAATTCAGAAAGGTAAAAAATTGAAAACATATTTTAAAGGAGATTATGGAACATCGCTCGTTTGGTCAACGTCCGCGCTTTCGTGTGGCCTTATGAGCTAACAGCCTTTGACAACTGCTAGCCCAGAATCATAGGAGTAACGTATGGAAAAAGTTGAAAAATCCATCTGTCAATTTCTTGACAATACTATTGTAACACTATCAAAAGCCAGTTTTTACCGTCTTTTTACCGCATTTTTACCGCTTTTCGCAAACCAAAGCAGAATTGCGATACTGTTCTGCAAAAGCTAGCAAGGCACAATCTAACAACTCCTGATAGCGTGTTTTTTCTATACCTAATTCGGAATAGATGATATAAGCCGGCTCTGGCAAAGTCTTTAGAAAGCGGGAATACAGTATGAAGCGATAAGTTGGATTGTATAACCTTGATACTGCTTGTTCTATTTCCTCTAACTCTGCCATAGCATCTACTCTGCGGATCGCCAAGTTTTCAACTGGCCTGCTCGGGCCGTTGTTTGCCCTTGTTTCAAACGTAAATTCTTGCGTGACTTTCTGCAGGGCTTTGTCACACGCTATCTCTCGCCATCTCGGATATTCTCCTAGTTTTTTCTTTGCTCTGCGGATAGTTACTTTTTCGTTAACTTCTGGCAAAAGCGGAACTTCGCCCATTCTATCCACTAGCTCACCTCCTCATTTCAAATATTCTCTTTTACACTCACTCTAAATCATCCCATTTCACAATGCCAGATATAATACATTTGCTATCAAGTTTACTTGTTAGCGTATCACGAAGATAAATTCCGTGCGTGGTCTCAATTATATTTCTGTACATATTTTTGATTTGTACGATTTTAAAAAACTCACCAGCTTTTAAAACTTTAACGTAGTCACCTGTTTGTAATTCCATATTTAAATCCCAAAAGACCTCTCTAAATACATTTCACGCTTTAGTTTGCGTTTTAATTTCCGTTGACGCTCCGCTTCGCTGTCGCTCGTCGCCCCCCCCGATTTTTGAATTGTCGTCGATGTAATCTTGTGCGACTTTTAGCCAGCGCTTATCAACCGTCTTGCAGTCCATTTTCTCACGCAAGCAAGTGATAAAGAAGTCTCTATCAAATAAACTGTCTAGCTTAATCATCAGTCGGATCGGCGGAAAGCGTCCTGCTCTTTCGTCGCTATTAAGCCTAGTTCTATCCGAACTAAGTTGTGCACCCTCAAACCCTAGCTGCGCCATCATTTCTTTTTTTGTGCCAAAAGTTTCTGTTTTTTCAGCTAAAATCCTGTAAAACTTTTGTACGTTCGTTTCAGGCATCTTGCACCTCCTCAACCTCAATCCCTGGGCAATCAAACACCCAGCCAAAACCGGACTGTTCAAGTTCTTTGCGTGTGTGATGTTCTTTGAGAAAACATTTGGCATAGTTAGAAAACAGATACTCTTCATCTTTTTCATGATAGAAAAGCTTCTGTCCGCTCGATTTGAGAGTGACTGTGTAGAGTGTTTCCTTTGTTTTCTCCACCTCATACCCATCAAGCCATGCTCGAGCAGCTCTGTCGTAAGCATTTAGCGACCGTATTAGCCATGTATTATACTGATCATCAGAGTATTTTTCTGTAAAAATATCGATGATGGGGGCGTTTCGTTCCTTGTACTCTTCGATTATGTTTGCCACAAACTCTGGAATTTTGACTTTTTCCGGTTCGTCTAGTTGTTCAATTAGCTTAATAACCTCTTTTTGTTTCACGAAAAGAGTTCCCGAAAAAAACGTTTCAACCGTCATTTCCTTTATTTTTTCAATAATCTCTTGTTTATTCATCTTCCAACTCCTTTATCTCCTTTTGCAATTCTTTGATGTGTCTTCTTAATCGCTCTCTGCGTAGTCCTGCGTTGCGATAGCCTAACTTGCGACTGCAGAAGTTATTTTCTTCTTTGTTCGCTAACCTTTCTTGATACACTTCTAAGCAATGCTTGAGGTGCTTCAATCTCTCCTCTTTAGTCATTCCAATTCCTCTATTTCTACCTCAATACGAGGGTTAAGGCTGTATACTTTCTTAGCCCATATCTCTGACACTCTGCCGTCGTCCGCCCAAACACAACCAGCGTCTGATATGCTGTCAAACAACGACTTAATGTAGTTGTCCGTATCTGGAAGTGTAGCGACTGGTATTGTTTCAGCTTCCAGCATTGGGCGCTTGTACTTTGTGTTCAGTAGTTGCTTCGTCGGCTTGATGTAGAATGTCGCTTTTACTTTCAAAGCTGTGTCATACTTCTTGCCTTTCCATTGGCTTTTAACCAAAAGAGCGCACTGTCTGCGCCACAATCGCATATCGTTTTTTTCGTAAGCCGAAGCTCTACCACGGACGACCGCTAATCTCGGTCTGCTCTGTGGTTTTGGTTCGATGTTTAGTGTTAATTTCATCCTAGCTCCCTTGCTATCGCTTCGATCACATTGACTGTTACGCTATTGCCAGCTTGTTTGTATAGCTGACTATTGCTATTCACCTCTTGCGCCTTATCAAACGCCCAATCTGGGAAACCTTGCAACCTCCAACATTCCCGAGGTGTCAGTTTACGAATGCGAAAGTCTGGTATGACTACTCCTTGGCTTCCGCCAGTCAAAAGAGTGTTGGCTTGTCCTTTTCCAACTCGTCCTCTGTGTGTTTTAGAGTTTGGATGTGCTAGGTTCACGCTATCGCCTATTTCGGCTTCTGCATATCCTTGAGCGGTCGCTTCACGGACTTTTATTTTTGGTTCTAAACCACCACCTTGATAAGCTCTTATCGTTGGTGAAATACCATCTGTTTCGTAAACCACTCCACATTGATTAAAATTTGGTTGCAATACACCGAATTGTTTTATAGTATTGCTTTTTATTGCTATCTTCTGTCCCTCTCCTTTGTTCGTTGTAAGTGTTGGAGCCAAGCCTTCTGATTGGAAAACTTCCCCATTCATCCCATTTCCAGACGGATTAACATTCCCAATTTTTAAGACTGGTTGGCTATTAATTGACTGACTTTCTCCGCTGAAAGGAAATACTCCTCTGGTACTTGCTCCTCTAAGATGTCCGATAATGAACACACGTTCCCGATTTTGGGGGACTCCAAAGTTTTTGCTGTTAAGCACTTGCCATTCAGCGTCATACCCCAATTCATCCAAGGCTGAGAGAATGGTCTCGAACGTATTCCCCCCATCATGATTGAGGAGTCCTTTGACGTTCTCAAGGAATAGCAAGCGAGGTCTGAGAATAGATGCGAACCGTGCGATTTCAAAAAACAAAGTTCCTCGAGTATCTTCAAATCCTTGTCGCTTTCCCGCAATGCTGAAAGCCTGGCACGGAAATCCTCCGCAGATAACGTCAACCCGTCCAATTCCTCGAACAGACTCGTCTGATACTGCTGTGATATCATGCAGTTCAATTTCTCCTTTCGTATCGTGTATAGCTTTGTAGGACTCACGAGCAAATTTATCTATTTCGCAAAAACCTACGCATTCATGGCCGGCCGCTTCCATACCAAGACGGAAACCGCCAATACCTGCAAATAAATCTAAAAATTTCATCCTAGCTCCTTTGCTTTACTTCTTTAATTTTTCACTCATTAGATTTTGTCAAAAAAACTTAATTGCGTAACATGATTTTTTATTCTCTCTTTTGATACCTTGAAATAATAATCATCTATTTCAGCGCCTAAAAAGTGCCTCTTTGTGTCTAATGCAGCAAGTGCCGTAGTTCCGCTCCCCATAAAACCATCAAAAATTACGTCGCCAACCTTAGAATGTTTGAGAATGCACCTTTTTATAAGTTCTAACGGTTTTTGGTTCTGGTGTACCATTTTTTCGGGACTAATTCGTTTAAAATCCCAAACGTCTGTCAGACGATCGCCATTGAAAGGTCTTCGCCCTTTGTTCGCAAGAATAATCATTTCATATTGTTTTCCAAACTGTGCATCCAAGTCGCCAGCCGTATGATTATTTTTTCTCCAGATTATGATGTTTTTCACCGTAAAATATTTTTCTATTTCACTTTTAAAAAAATCAATTTTGTCAAACGAGCAAAACATATACATCGCTGTGTCATTTTTTAACACTCGGTGACACTCTTTTATATATTGTTTTATCAATTCTGGGTTATCGTCGTTTGGGATAGTTTCTGAGAATTTATGATTTCCTTTTCTCCAATTCGTCCTATAATTTATTAAATATGGCGGATCTGTAACGATTAAATCAATACTTTCATTTGGCATTTGACTCATAAGTTCTAGCGTGTCGCACTTCTTAATTGTGTCAATGTTATTCAATATTTTCATAATCTAATCAAAATCCACCAGCCAGTGGATATGTTGTGAGCAATGGCATGGCTGGTGAAATCCTTTAGCGTCATTCGTCCAAGTCTGACGCTTAATTCTAGTTCGCTTTTTACGTGGTTCACGGCACGTTGTTTTGTTTATTTTTCAGTTTCTTTGTAAATAACCATAGCTGTACATCGTTCTTCAAAGCCATATTTCGTTTCTGCTATGGCAGTTTGGAATTTAATATCAATTAATTCAATTCTGGGATTTTTCCTGAAAAAGTGATTTATATCCCATTCCAAGCCGCTGCTAGCATTTTCTTTAAAAACTTTTACTTCGATCATGCTTTCTTCATCCCCTCAACTGTTTCAAATTCGATATCATGAGTGTCTAGCCACTCTTTGAACGCATTCGCTTGCTCTAAATCCAGCCAGAACTTGATAGTCGTCACATACTTAGCCGTATTGCCGTCTATTTTCGCCTGTGCTGCATTTTTTTCTTGTCCGAGGGTATTTGTACCACCCTCGATTATCTCGCCTGTATCGGCGTCGTATGCCTTAATATGAGCTTGCGCATTTTCTTGAGCTAATCGCTCAATTTCTGCTTTTCGTTCTTCTTCGGCTTTTGCTTGCGCTTCCTGTTGCTGTTTAAAGAGTTTTGCAGACTCAATGTCTTTGTTAATGTTGTTCAGCACTTCTGCAAGCGTCAAGCCGCTTTCGTAAGCTCTGATATACGTTGCAGGCCCTAGACCGTTGTTAGCACATTGAGCACTAATAGCTGCTATGTCTTGGTCTTTCTGGTTTTGCTTGTTCAACTCGTCCATAACGATAGCTTCAAGCTCTGTTTCTGTTTTCTTTAAGAGCGTAAAGCTATCTTTCTTGAATTGTGTAGCTTTCGTGTACTCGTCCAAGTATTGCTCAAAGACTTCTGGATTGAGATTGCCCTCTGCTGCTTTTTCAGCGAACCACTTGCGGACTGTGTCTTTCCGTAGCGCCTTTTGGTTTTCTTCATATCCGTCAATTTGACGCTTGAGTTCGTCAATCAAGCCTTTTAGTTTGCTGTAAGGCGCTTTGTACGCTTTTTCAAATTCAGCATAAGGCTCATTGATTGCACCTTTGATTTCTTTGCGTCGATCTTCTAGGTTCTTGCTCAATTTGTTTAAGTCTGTTCGTGCTTGCTTGACTTCTTCAATCGAGTTGACTTCAAGGTCAAATGTTCCATATCGAGCAATAGCTTGCTCAATTCCTGCTTCAAAGGCCGCAAAGTCGCTAAATGCGACCTTAGCCGGCTCGAAAGTAATTTCAATATTGTCTAGTTGATTGATTTTTTCTGCTTCTTTCATTCTTCACTCCTCGTTTTAGATAAAAGGCAATTCGATTTGTTCTGCTTCTGCTTCTGTCCGAGCTTCCGCTTCTTCAAAAGCTTTTTGCAATTCGGCTTCACGGTTGCGTTCTTCTTCCTCTTGCTTCATCTGCTCGATTTGCTGCTGCTTGCGAGCCAGCACTTCTTCACGGCTTTCTTGCGGTGTCACATCGATAGGCGCTACTTGTTCCATTTCATCGCTAGTGTATAGTCCACCGACATTTTCGCTGAATGCTTCACGAAAAGCTGATACGATGGCTACTTTCCGGATCATCAATCCTGGCGCTTTAGCCCACATTGATTTTCCTGTGTTGTATGCGACAAGGTCTGCGTCTGCAGAGATAGGACGTGACCGGTCTTTGCGATACACCTTGCACCAACCACCCAGCAGAGTAGCTGATTTTGGTTTAATTGTTCCCTCAATCTGCTTGATTTCACCGTCTGGTGTTTCAATCACAATCCCAGCTTCAAAGCCGTCAAATTGCACATTTTCCTCTGCTCGCTTCATAAAAGCGTCTTTAGATACTACAATCTGCGCAGGATTGTTACCGTATTTGATAAAGTAAACTTCTTTCGTGAATGGATTGAGGTTTCTATTTTTTACAATAGCAAGTAAAGTCTGCAATTCCTGTGGGCTTGCTTGATGTTTTGGATCAACAAAGTCTCGCAAGGTCTTTCCGTCTAGTTGCTGCAGGTCGGTCAAATAGCCGCCCTTTTGTGTTGCGATTTCATTAGTCATGTTGTTACTCCTTATTCTACGTTTGTAGTTATTGCTTATATTTTCGCTTCTAAGCCGTTTTATTGTTTGAGTGGCACAATTATACTCTCGATAGTTTAAAATCGATTGTGCGCCATTCTGTGGCTTCCTAGGTATATATACGCTATAATTCGTCTCCGATATATAGCCATTGGCCGCCTGAGAAGATAAAACATTCTTCTTTTGGCTCTGGTTGCTCTGGTTCTGTCGTCAGCCAACGGTCATAGTCAAACGGTTCTATCATTGCCAACCTCGCTATACTTCGTCCAAAGTCGCCAAAGTTCTTTGACAAATTTCACTGCATCATGCCGCTTGTACCACTTCAGGCGTTTGCGCTCATTTGGCGTTACATGATACAGTAGAGCCGTTTCAAGTTCTGGTATTGTCATGTTTTATCTCCTTTTTGAAAAAATCTAGTCACAATTTCTCCTACTGGCCTTTTGAGAATGTAGGCGCACATGCTAAATGGATTTAGGTGCATGTTCGTATGTTCTCGGCACACGTCCACAAATTCCACATATTGCTTTCTGGATAGCTGCATGTTGAAGCATTTAGCAAAAGTGTTCTGGTACTGCTTGTACAGAGACTCATTCCCTGCGACTTGATCGTAGTTAATTTTAGTCATCTTGTGCTAAGAACTCCTCTCTTGATAGTATCGTTGGCTCTTCAGGCGCTTGGTAGTTAGGATGCTCCTTAGACCATTCCGGGATATTAGAGTCTGGCTTATAGATGCCTTTCTTTTCCAGATATCGTCTTTGATCTTCGTCTTGCTGGGCAATCGTTCGGATGCCGTTTTGAGCCCAATTTTTCAAAATGCGATTTACATATCCAAAGTTTCTGACTGCATTATCAGCCGCTTTGTCAATCGCCCTCTTAATAAGTTCAAGCTCCATGTTGTCGAATGAGTGGTACTCAATTAACTTTTGATACTGTATGCCGTCAATCGGACCAATTCTTGATTGATAATATTGAGCAATTTCAGCAGCAGTTAGAGTTTCGTTTCCCTTTTCTTTCTCTACTTCTGACTCTATATTTATATCTTTATTTATCTCTTTATCTAACTCTATATCTATCTCTCCGTTACACTTTGTTACATCAGTGTTGCATTGTAACGCTTTTTGTTTGACTCGGTGCTTGCGAACCCTACGGGCGCTTGCGGTTTCGCTGCCTATCATCTCTGGCACTTGTTCCAGTTTATAGGCAAAATTGTCTGATGTCGTCAATAGCTTTTTTTGCTCCAGGAACATCAGTGTCATTCTGACCGCTTCAGCGTCTTCGTCAATGATAAGGGCCATTTCTTCTGCCAGACTGTCAGCCAAACCCTCAAAATAGATATTTCCGTTGTCTTGCAGACTTGCTAGCATGAGTTTGAGATAGATGATCGTGTGCTCTTCGCCTCCTGGAAGCCGTCGGAGGAGCTTCATTTCTTTCGATTTGAAAAACTCCTCGGACAGCTGCAACCAATAAAAGCGCCTATTTTTTGGATTTGCTATTTCAATCTCCTCCTTACTTTTTCTTATTATCGTGCCAAATCATCGCGCCGCTGATTAGCAAGGAAATACCGAAGATTGACAGAAAGACATTGCTGACTTCTCCCGTCTTCGGCAGCCCGTTCGCAGAGGTTTCTAATTTGCTCTCTACTGCATTTTTCGGTTCTTCCTTAGCGCTTGGAGCGGGCGGCTCTTTCTCAAGAGCCTTAGGCGGTAATTCTGGCTTAGGCTCTTCTGGAATTACTAACTCTGGCAAGTCTAAGATTGGCGCCGGTGGAAGCAACGGAACATCTTTTAAATCAAGTTCTGGCTTGTCCAAAATCGGAGCAGGTGGCATCAGGGGAATATCATTGATGTTCAGCTCTGGCTTGTCAACCTGTGGCACTTCGTTTGGAATTTCCCAGATAGGTTTAGGACGGTTCTTGCCGTCTGCTGTACCGCTGCCAGAAACCCACTTGTAATCAACCTTATGCTCAATCCAATAGTCATTAGCAGTGACCTTGATAGTGTTTGTTGGCACAGTCGCTTGTGTAGCGTATCGAGTGCTGTACTCAAAGACCAGAACATTGTTGAGAAATCCGACATAATAGTCAAAGCCATTCTCACGCATGCTAAGCATATCCATATTGCCTGGCCAAGCGTATGTCCAAGGGTTGGCAGAGTGCAGATAGCTGATTTTCATGCTACCCGGAACATACCGGGCTTCGTTGTCCCAAGTATCAGACACGCTAACACGGTTCATGGTTGCCTTGCGGTAGTTAACCCGTGCGACCCAGTGGACGACGTTAGGGTCTTCTTTGTCCTGATAGCCCCACTTATAAAGTTCTTCATTCGGGTTAGTGTCGCCCTTACTTCCGCTCTCCATTTCAACGATTGTGCCACTGAAATTCAGATTCATTTTGCCCTCTTCGCGGACAATTTCAGAGTTGATTTTAGTCTGCAAATTAAGGCTAATTGATTTGTTCAATGGGTGTTCTTTGAAGTAGTCATTGAATACAGTTGTCACGTTGTTTTCTTTGGCGTTTGCAGTAGCTTGTCCGACTTCTGCGCCCTCGTTGTTAGTAACCGGAAATTCATAGTTTGTTTCTAGCTGTAACTCTTGCGGCAGTGGCATTGTGAGCTTGTCACCTTGGTTGATTTCCACATCGTCCGGAATGTCTGTCTTAACCGTCACATCTACCTTGTCGTAGAAGCTATCACCTTGCTTCTGCACTTCGACTGTTGGCTCTGTTACTGTGATTTCTGTACCGTCTTTTGTGACTTCGCTAGCCAGTACATGATTTGATATAAGCAGCCCGCTAACTGCTGCGAATGCGATTGCTGATAATTTAATTGTGTTTTTCATTGGTAATCTCCTCTAATTTTTCTACAAATTCAACGTAAGCTTCGTAATGTTTTCCAGAAACTTCGCTATCTCTGTATGCTTTTTCAATCAACTCTTGACCTGTTCCGTAGAAACATCCAACTTTCCACATCTTGTTTGATTTTGTGTACGTAAAATATCTTCCACTAGACCAATGATTTTTAAATACGATGTAATCAGCGTCGCCAGAGACCAAAGCGTCGCCATAGACCAAAGCGTCGCCATAGACCCGAGCGTTGCCAGAGACCCGAGCGTCGCCAGAGACCCGAGCGTTGCCAGAGACCCAAGCGTCGCCAGAGACCCGAGCGTTGCCAGAGACCCAAGCGTCGCCATAGACCCGAGCGTCGCCATAGACCTCAGCGTCGCCATAGACCCGAGCGTCGCCATAGACCCGAGCGTCGCCATAGACCAAAGCGTCGCCATAGACCAAAGCGTCGCCAGAGACCCGAGCGTTGCCAGAGACCCAAGCGTCGCCAGAGTGAGATAGGTTGCCTTCTTTTTCCACATATCCGCCTAGATCGCCTTTTGCAACGTTGCCAAAGCTAATTAACGCTTTAATCCTAAATAGCGTGACACCGAAAACGTCGATTGTGTCGTCAATTAATAACTCATATTTTTTCATTTTTCCCCTCCTAATATTCAAACGCTGGCGTAATGCCTTTCCTAGCCATCGCCAAAGCAGCAATTTCCGCTTGTCGTTGTTCCATGTGGTACAGCTCCAAGTCTTCGTGATACTGTTCCATCAGTTCGGCTTGCATGCGTTCCAATCGCTCTTTCTTTGCACGTTTGCGTGCGTCCATGCGGTTACCGTACCAGCCGGCTACAAATGCGATAGTAGCTATTAATGCTACGCCTAGCAGTTGGCTTGTTAATGTTGGTTCCATTGTTTTTTCTCCTCGTTGTGTGATATAATTAAGCAAATACTTTTTAGAAGCCTAATCGCTTCGCTAGTGCCTTGTCCGACTCTATCTCGGCAAGGCTTATTTTTTTAGCACGGTAGCGGTTGAGTTGCTTCCATTTCCAGAACTTGCGAAAACCCTCATAGTCTACAAACATCAGCTTATGCGTTGGGTTGAAGACATATTGCTCAAATTCTGGATTTTCTCGCATTTCTTTGACAAATTGCTTTGCCGTTGGAAGTGTCAGCCCTTGCCACCTTTGCATTAGATGGTCATAATCTCCGCCTGTCGGTTCTTCCGTTCCGTCAGCTGGCGTGTAGATAATTTCTTTTATCTTTACCTGTGGCATGGCTTCTCCTTTCTACCTCATCAAGTACTCCTGATTAAGGAACTTGTTGATAAAATACTGTTGACCCTTGCCGGTGACCTTGCTTGTCTTGTTGATACTGATATGGCCGTCTGCGTGCTGGATGTTGGTTTCTTTGATTTCAAATAAGCCTAATTCCATTGACTTTTGCGTAGGCATGTTCCAACTCGCTCCACGTTTTTTTATAAGATAGCCATTGTCACGTAGCCAGCTAAACAAGCGATTTGCTCCAATCTTGAAACCATTCTGACTGATGAGCTTGGCTAGGTCTCCGACCAATATAGATGTATGGCTTGCGCTTACCGCATCCGCAAAGAGTACCTTTGGCTTGTCTGCCTCAATCTGAGCTTCTAGCCTGTGTACTTTCTGATCAGCCATGAGTAAGGCTCTTGCCATGATCTTCTCAGGGCTGTTAAAATCTTTCTCTACTTGTATAAAGTATTGTCGGACTTGCTTGCCTCGCTCCGTTCTCTGGATCATGGCAATTTCTTTGGCCATGTCTAGCTTGATGACGTGGTCAGTAGCTCTACGACCTCCTGTACTTTGCGACAAAAATGTCGAAAAGTCTTCGTTTTCTGTAAAGCCATACTCCGTCATTCGCGGGAACCATTTGTCATAAGGTGTTTTTACTTCAAGCGCCTCATGTAGTTGTCTTCCTGAAACTACTGGCTCGTGATTGTCATTAAGTGTAACGTTGATAATTTCGTTCATTTACTTTTCCTTTCTTTTTTGATATAATTTAGTCGTAAATATTTTTGTAAGCGCCTCACCCAGAGGTGCTTTTTTGTGCTATAATCATCTCGAAGGGAGGTGATTATGATGAATGAACAAGATATTAAAAATATACTTGAAGAACACGGTATAGATAACTCTGAAAATCTTTCAAAAGCTCTCGCACAAGTTCTGGAAGAATTTTCTAAAAATAGTAATGCTGCTGCAGCTTTCGCTAGCTCTATTGACGCTCATAATGAAATGAGAGAGCGCATGAGCGGAGTTGTTCGTTAGTTCTTCGTATATTTTTCTGCGTAGCTGCGGAGGGCGTTATAATCACTTTCTGTTAATGTGATGCCCTTTGTCAGCTTTTCTTTTTGCTCTCTGATAAGATATCTACATGCTTCATTTAATGATTCAAAGTTTTCCTCACCGAGTGCTTTTCTTAATTCGATATACTTTTCAACGTTTTCTTGAAGTTGTGTTTGTTCCATGTTTGTTTTCCTTTCTTTTTTTAAAAAACTGACACACCACGTTCATCCCAATACTCAATAAAATCCTGTTGACATTGGCCGTCATATCCGCAAGCAAAGAATGCTAGGCCATAATTGCTTTCGCTTTCCATTTTTTCCTCTAAGATATCTTTGTTAGCGGCGCAAAATCTTTTAAGATCTTTTAATTCTTTCGCATTCGGATGAAACATTGTCCGATTATCCTTTTCGTTTACAACGTGGTAATTCCAACCTAAAACGGTCTTTTCGTACCTGTATCTCATTTTTGATTTTCCTATCTGATTTTGAAATCTTCAATCACACGAGCTACAAAACGATGTGCTTGCGGATTTTTTAATTTACCATTCAAGATATTTGTTACATCTTGACGGGCCATGTTATATTGAACTGCTAATGTTGCCATTGTTAGATTATTCTCTTTTAGATAATCCAATACCTTTTGACGACCATTGTCCATGTTTGGCATAATACCCCTCCTTACTTTGTAAGTTAAAAAAATAACTAATAATACAAGGAAAACGCTTCTGCTCAAACTTTTTAGCTAAAATACCTTTACAAAACTTCTTACTTTTTGTATAATTTGATTACCTTTATACAGAAAGGAGCTGATGCAAATTGGCAGAATTTTTGAAAGGTACTGTGTCTCAGTAGAGTTTGGATTCATTTTGTAGGTTACCTTTTGCCTACCGTACCTGACTAGCAGGGTTCAATAGGGAAGCTAGCTTTTTCTCGGCGTCTTAGCTAGACGACCAAATATTTTTAAAATAGCTGACATTTTTCTTTAAAGTGTCGAAAAAGCTAGTCTTCCAAATCGAGAATCAAATTCTATTTCAACTACAGTGCTGGGGACGATACCAGCGAAGTGTTGTTGGCTACTGCTATTAGCTTGAGCAGAACAATTTCCGTAGCGTACTCTAGATAGCAGCTAGAGTACGTTTTTTTGTTTTGTAAGAAAATGAGTTAGTAAATTATTTTATAAAAATGCTTGACAATTTTTAAAGAAAGTTTTAAAATGTAGGCATAGTTAAAAACATTGATAAAACGCTATATCTATCAATTCAATGCGCTCGCCAAAGCTATTCAATTTTAGATAAGTTTTACTTCGTTTTTTCTAACTCATTAACTTACAAAAACTATTTTACAAAACTCTTTAAAAATTGTCAAGCATTTTTATAGAACTTTTTAAAATATTTTTTGTCATGTCCTAGAAAGGCTGATATGACAATGTTTCCGACGTTTGAAATAATTAAAGAGCTAGCCCAAAAGAGAGGGTTATCTATAAATGCTCTTGAAGAAAAAATTGGTTTTAGCAGAAATTCCTTGTATTCTTGGAAAAGCAGCGAACCAAAACCAAAAAAACTAAATCAAGTCGCAGACTATTTCGGAGTATCCACCGACTACTTGCTTGGTCGGACAGATAACCCAGCTATCGCAGGAGAAAAAGCTCCAGAGCATGAAATAGAACTTGATGACTTGGACGGCCGCATCATGCTGTTTGACGGCAAGCCCTTGTCAGATGACGACAAGCGAGCCATTAAGGGCATCATAGAGGGCTACCTCAATAGCAAGAAATAAGTTTAGGTGAGGGAGATTATGGATAAAGAAAAAGAACTGTTGCAGCAGTATGAGGTATCACTTTATACTTTTGAGCCTGACCAGTGGTCTGGCCATGGCTTTTACGATGCAGAGACGAGGACTATTTTCTTAAACAGCTCCTTGTCTTCTGCAGAACGCCACAGAGTATTGCTACACGAATTAGGACACCTAGAGCATATCGGCGCTATCTACCGTCATTCTTCTATAAGATGTGAGAATGAAGCTAATAGGCACATGATCCATAAGCTATTAGAAGAAGAACTTGCATCATCGGACGACCATCAATCATTTAACTTCTTACACTTTATGCAAAAGCATAAATTAAAGACAGTAACAGACGAATTGATGGTCATTGACGAATATTTTCAATTGATTGGTTAATTAAAAACAAAATAAAACAATGTGCAATCGCTGAACCACATTAAAAGCTGCAGGGAGGATTTTATTATGGGAATGTTTGCTCAACGTTGTCCTTATTGCAAGTCGACTGAAATCGAATTTATGGCTCAAGACAGAAAAGGATTTAATGGTTGTGTTGGATGTATCGGTTTTTTGATCGCTTGGCCTTTTCTACTCCTGGGACTGGTTGGTAAAAAAGGGAAAAATAACTGGCATTGTAGAAACTGTGGCAGAACATTTAAAGCAAAAGCAAAGTAAACCAAAATAAAAAATCCCTACATTCTCGGCCGGCAAGCTTGAATGTAGGGAAATCCTGTATAAGAAACAACCATTCAAAAGGTCGTTTTCTTGTACTCATTTTACCAAAAATGAGGAGAAAAAACAATGTGGATAGAGAAATTAGAAAACGGAAAATATAAATTTTTCGAAAGATACAAAGATCCATATACAGAGAAATGGCGCAGAGTCTCAGTTACACTAGATAGTGGCTCTAGTCGAGCCAAAAAAGAAGCTCAAAAGATTTTAGATGAAAAGATCGAGAATGTTCTCCAGAAGCTCACGACATCAGACAGGCTGTTTGTCGATGTCCTGGAAGAATGGTGGGCATTTTACCAAAAGGAAGTCAGGCGGTCTAGTGTCCGTGCTCGTAAACCAGCATACAAAAGACTATCTAACAACTTTGCACCTAATGTTCCTATCCGCAATATCGATGTCGCTTATATTAAGAGATATATTGCTAATTCTGACTACACAGCTGCTCAGCTAAATCATATCAAAGTTGTCTTAAATGGAGTGTTTGATTATGCTCAAGAGCTAAGGATCATAACTGATAACCCAGCTAGAGCTACTACTCTTCCTAAACGTGTAATGACATTAGAAAATATGCAGTCGGTCACAGAGAAATACTTGGAGCCAGAAGAACTAAATGCACTCTTGAAAGAGTTATATAAAAGCACTAGAACATACAGAGCGGGTCTATTGGCTGAATTTATGTCTTTGAACGGTTGTCGAATTGGTGAAGCTGTAGCTATCGAAAGACACAATTACCGCAGAGAAAGCAGAGAGCTGGATATACATGGCACATTAGATAGCATTGATAGAAACGCTAAGAAAGAACTGACGAAAACTATATCAAGTTACCGCACGACTAACTTGACTAACCGTGAAATCGAGATCATCGACGAGTTTATCAAACTAAATGAACTAGCCACTAGTACGAACCCGGAACTCTCTGATACAGATTATATATTCCTCAACAACCATGGGAAGCCAATCCAAAGAAACGCTTTTAACATTACCCTGCAGAAAGCAAATCAGAGATTGGATAAGCCGATTAATAAGCCCCTCAGCTCCCACATCTTTAGGCATACACTAATCAGCATGCTTGCCGAAAAAAACGTACCTGTAAAAGCTATCATGGCAAGAGTAGGGCACAAAGACTCTAATACTACGATGCAAATCTATACACATGTAACAAAGAGCATGAAATCCAATATAGAGAATATTTTAGACACAATTGCCAATGACCGAAAATAGATTTTTGCCCCTTACTTGCCCCTTATAACAAATAAAAACCTTGCTAACAACGCTGAAACGTTGATATAGCAAGGTTTTTTAATTCCTATTAACGTACTGTACGGATGCGCATTGTGTTGGTACGAACTGCTTCACCAAGCGGCACACCAGCAACGATAACGATATCATCACCAGATTCAACCAAGCCTTGCTCAACCGCAATCTTTTCAGCGATTTCAAACATATCGTCTGTATTAGATGGAGTTTCAGTAGTCACTGGAATAACACCCCAGTTCAGCATAAGACCGCGTTGAGTCAATTCGTCAAAAGTGATAGCCAAGATATCAGCGTTTGGACGGTATTTAGAAATCAAGCGAGCTGTGTGACCTGTCTTAGTAAGGGTAACTACCAACTTGATATCCATTGAGTTTGTAGCATCTTTAACTGCTGAAGCCATAACTTCAGTCTTAGAGTTGCGCTCAAAGTTATCAGTTGTCAAACGGCCATATTCGTTAAGAAGGGTTTGAGCATTCTTATCGATAGTCGCCATTGTTGTTACTGACTCAAGTGGGTATTTACCATTTGCAGACTCACCTGAAAGCATAGTTGCGTCAGTTCCATCGATAACAGCGTTAAATACGTCTGATACTTCTGAACGAGTTGCACGTGGTTTTTCAGTCATTGTTTCAAGCATGTTTGTTGCTGTGATAACAACTTTACCAGCTGCATTGACTTTAGTGATGATCATCTTTTGGTAAACTGGAACCATTTCAAATGGTACTTCGATACCCATGTCACCACGGGCAATCATGATACCGTCAGCAGCCTCAATGATTTCGTCCAAGTTATCGATACCTTGTTGGTTTTCGATTTTCGCGAACAATTGAACATGGCCGTTGCCAGTTTCTTCACAGATTGCACGAACTTCGTCGACGTCTTTTGCAGTACGTACGAATGAAATCGCGATGAAGTTGATACCTTGTTCCAAACCGAAACGGATATCATCATTATCGCGCTCAGCAAGTGCTGGGAAAGGAATCTTCGTGTTAGGGATGTTCACACCTTTCTGCTTAGCAATGATACCGTCATTTTCAACGACTACTTCAAATTCACGAGTTGCATCGTCTTTTGAGAAAACACGAAGACCTAGTTTACCATCGTCAACCAAAACTTGGTGACCAACTTCAACATCATCGTAGATGTCAAGGGCACCAGCAACGTTCAAAGCAATCACATCACGAGTTGATTTGATACCTTGCTTAGTAGCAACACGGATTTTTTCACCAGTTTTGTATGAATACTCTTTTGCATCGCCTTCGAACAATTCTGTACGAATTTCTGGTCCTTTTGTATCAAGAAGGAAACCAACTTTTTGACCAGCAATTTCTTCTGCACGCTTAACAGTTGCCATGCGCTCTCCTTGCTCAGCATGGTCACCGTGTGAGAAGTTGAAACGGAATGTGTTTGCGCCAGCTTCAATCAACTTAGCAATGTTTTGAGCTGATGCTTCAACATCCAGCTTTTCTCCCCAATATCCGTCATCACCGAATTTTTTACCACCGCGGATTTCTACCGCAGGACCTAATGTTGCAACGATTTTTACACGTTTATTCATGATTGTATGAAACTCCTTCTTCTATTTGGCCTCTTGGCCTGAATAACAAATAATAATTAAATATTGATGCTGCGGTTCAAATCAGCCAAGTCCAGATCAGCCTTGTGCGGATTATTGACAACAATCTTGCCTTCAGCAGTCAAGCTAAAGAGTGCTCCTTCTTCAGCAGTTCCCAGAATTGGGCTTTCAACCATCTGCTCATTGCGGATTCCAACAGCAACTCCGCCGATACCTTCTTTAAGCAGTTTAACAGCATGTGCTCCCATACGAGATGCAAGAACACGGTCACGCGCAGTCGGTGAGCCCCCACGCTGGATATGTCCGAGCTCTGTGACACGTAAGTCGCTCATATCACCAGCTTCTTTTAGCTTCTCAGCGAATTCATCCGCTGACATGACACCCTCAGCCAAGACGATGATGTTGTGCTTCTTACCCTTGGCATAGCCATTCTTAATGCTTTCAACAACTTCTTCGATCTTGAAACCTTCTTCAGGAACGATGATTTCGTCCGCACCAGATGCAATACCTGCCCAAAGAGCAATATCACCAGCATTACGACCCATTACTTCGATAACGAAAGTACGGCGGTGACTGGATGAGGTATCCCGAATCTTGTCAATCGCATCCATAGCTGTAGTAACAGCAGTATCAAAACCGATAGTGAAGTCTGTTCCGACGATATCATTATCAATGGTTCCCGGAACACCAACAGCTGGGAAGCCATGCTCTGTCAAGCGCATCGCACCGTGGTAAGATCCATCACCACCGATAACAACGACACCTTCGATTCCATGTTTTTTAAGCTGCTCAATCCCTTTCAGCTGCCCTTCAACTTGGGCAAACTCAGGGTAACGAGCAGAGTGAAGGAAAGTTCCACCGCGAGAAATAATGTCACCAACTGATGTTGCATCAAGTGGGTAAATCTCGCCAGCTACCATTCCAGCGTAACCATCATAAATCCCGTAAACTTCCATTCCTTCGGAAATTGCTTTACGAACAACCGCACGGATAGCAGCATTCATACCAGGGGCATCACCACCACTAGTCAAAACAGCAATACGTTTCATTTCGCTTTTTGCTCCTTTTTCTTTTTAACATTCTTATAGATTATACCACAATCATCATGAAAATTCTCTTATTTTCCATATTTTTTAACGAAAAATCGTTTTCATAGTATAATTCTTCAATTCCTCTTGTAGCTGCTCCGATTTCTCCACTCGGAAATGAGCTGCAGACATGGTTCGCTTCTCATCTTCATAACGTAGGACGACCGGAATATTGCCGGGGTATTTCTGCAAAATCTGAGATATTTCCCGATCATGTTCATGGCCCGCAAGCTTTATCCAGAAGCGTTCTGTAGTGGTTTCTTCGATATCTGACAAGACCAACTGTAAGCGTCCATCCCGTTCCTGCACCTTGCCGGTCAAGTAGTAAATCCCCTTCTCCTTAATACGGTCACCCAGCTGGCGATAGGTATCAGGAAAGAGAGTAACATCTAGTTTTTTCTTAGTATCTGAAACCTGCAAGAAAGCCATATTCTCGCCCTTTTTGGTCCGGATAGTCTTAATAGACTGGACTTCAGCTAGAATCCTAGCTCTGCTATTTTCGGTCAGCTCACTAATCCAGCTAAAGGGCTGGTCCGCTTCTTTGGCCAGTTTAACCAAGGGGTGATCGCTAAGCCCCACACCGATAATGCTCTGTTCCAGCTCAAACTTTTCGGCATCGCTGAAATCCTGAGCCTCTGTCCAAGAATAGGTCGTATCCGCAAAGAGACTGCCCAACTCATCCGCAAATACAAATAGATTAGGCAGGTTGGCTAGAATTTTTTGGCGATTTTTCTCAAAACTGTCAAAGAGCCCCAGCTGAATCAGAGGAGTCAGCAGAGGAATTTTATGGTAATTCTGAGGCAGACGCAGAATAAAGTCTTCCACCCCAGTAAAGGCGGCATTTTGTCTCTCTTCGATAATCCAGTAGGCCAAATCCCTAGGCAGGCCTTTGATATTTTTCAGACCCAAAAAAATCTTTTTATCCTGAAACTTATCATGGTAGGGAATATTATTGATGCTAAGGGGTGCTGTTTCAAAGTCAAAACTCAGGGCATCGGTGATATAGTCACTGCTAGAATAATTGAGCATGACATCAAAGAAAACATCTGGATAGTGAGCCTTGAAGAAAGCCAACTGAAAGGCCAGAGCTGAGTAGGCATAGGCGTGGCTGCGGTTGAAGCCATAACCAGCAAACTTCTCCATAATAGCAAAGACTTCCTTGGCTTTAGTTTCCGAGTGACCTATCTTGAGAGCACCTGCAACAAAGTCCTCCTGCATGCGGTGCATTTCAGCAGCACTTTTCTTACCCATGGCCCGCCGCAAAATGTCAGCTTTCCCCAAACTAAAGCCACCAAAGCGCTGGGCCACCTGCATGACCTGCTCTTGGTAGAGCATGATACCGTAAGTCGGAGCTAGAATATCAGCCAAACTGTCATCAATCAACTCCACCTGCTCCAGTCCATGTTTTCTCTTGACAAAATTGTCAATATAATCACTGGCTCCAGGACGATTGAGAGAGGTTGTGGCCACTACTTCCTCAAAGCAAACTGGCTGAACCCGATTAAGCAGGCTGATTGCACCTGGCTGCTCAAACTGGAAAATCCCCTTGGTCTGGCCAGCTGCAAAGAGTTTCAGAGTGTCTGAATCCTCCAAGTCAATGTCTGCAATCTTAATATCTACCTTATATTTTTCCAGAGTTGCTTCTTTCATCCGCTGGACAAAGGTCAGATTGCGCAAGCCTAGAAAGTCCATCTTGAGCAGACCGTTGCTCTCCACACCGTGGGCATCATATTGGGTGATATACATGTCCTCACCGTATTTGAGCGGTATCTGGTCTGTCAGGTCATTGTCACTCATCACAACGCCGGCTGCATGGATAGAAGTCTGACGGGGATGACCTTCGATTTTTTTAGCAATATCAAAGGCCCTTTGATATTCCAGCTTACTGTTGATAATCTGACGAAAGCCCATATTTTTCTCATAAGCAGAGGTCAGACTATCGCCGAAGCGAATTTTCTTGGTGATATTGGTCAGCTCATACTCTGGCAGACCGAAACGCTTGAAAACATCGCGAATGGCCTGCTTAGCTCCAAAGGTCGAGTAGGTCACAATCTGAGCTGCATGCATACTGCCATAGCGGTCACGAACATAGCGGATAAACTCTGGCCGGTAAACATCAGGAATATCGATATCAATATCGGGCATGGTATAGCGCTCTAGATTGAGAAAGCGCTCAAAGAGCAGGTTATTCTTGACTGGGTCAATCCCAGTAATCTCCAAAGCATAGGCCACCAGACTGCCGACAGCAGATCCTCGGCCCATGCCCATATAGTAGCCCTGACTGCGACCAAAGCGCAGCAAATCCCAGACAATGAGAAAATAATCATCAAAGCCCATCTGATGAATGACAGCCAGCTCCTGGTCCAGCCGTTCCTGATAAAGTTTACCTGTCAAACCGCGTTTTTTTAAGCCAGCTTCGGAGCGCTCCCGCAACTCTTCCACGGCTGGTCGCTCCCGATTAAAGCGGGGCAGTTTCAGCTCCCTATTGATATCATAGTGAACATGACGGACTAGCTTCTCAAGATTAGCCAGACTCTCTGGGAAAGTTTCCTTAAAAGCTCCTGCCAGAGCATCTGGTGCCAGCAAAAACTCATGATTGGAAAGGCTGCCAATCTCCCGCAGGCTGGCATTTTCTCGAATAGCCCGGAGCATCTGCAAGGTTTCCAAATCCCCCGTGTCAAAATATCGGACAGTATGCAGGGGCAGGGTTGGCCGACCGAACTCCTGCTTGGGCGTTGCTGGAAAGACACCAACATAAAAATCCAACCCCAAATCCAGATCTGCTACTCCGTCAAAAGCAGGAACAATCACAGCCAAGCCCTTAAAGAGATGCTGGAAATCCTCCCAGTTTTTTTGTCCCATCATCTTGAGAGTCGAGACTTTCATCAGATTACGATAGCCCTGACTGTCTAAGGCCAGCAGACGGAGATGAAGCTCCTGCTCTTCCTTAATCAGACTCAGCTCCAAGCCTAAAAGCGGCTGCAGTCCCGCAGATTCAGCTTCCTCTAAGAAATGATAGGCACCATAGAGATTGTCCACATCCATCATGCCCAGATGGCTGTATCCTAAGTCCTTGGCTTTCTGCACATATTTCTTTATCGGGACCAAGCTATCCATAAAACTGTAAACAGTCTTGGTATCAAGTTGTATTACCACATTATTCTCCTTGAACACGCTTTGCTTCTTCTTATAACTATTATACCGCAATTCACTGAATGAGGGAAATAGGAGTTTGACTGAACAGAAAGATTCCATTCCCTCTTTCCGGCTTTCTTTGCCATTTTCCTAAGGAAAAGGTATAATAATTGTAAATTGAAGAAAATAAAGGAGACATGTATGAATCAGTATCCTCTGGTCTATCTTGACCATGTCCATAAAAATTATGGCGACGCACCCGCCCTGTATGATGTGAGCTTAAACATACAGCCCGGCAGAATCATCGGACTTCTAGGTCCTAATGGTAGCGGCAAGACAACTATTATCAAGCTTATCAATGGACTTTTGCAGCCGACCTCTGGTCATATTTATCTCAAAGGCGTCAAACCTTCTCCTGATACCAAAAGAATCGTTTCCTATCTGCCAGATACGACTTATCTGAGCGACAGCTCCAAAGTAATCGAAGCTGTAAAATATTTCCAAGATTTTTATGATAATTTTAACAGCACGAAAGCCATGCAGCTTCTAAAGGATCTTCATATCGATCCTCAAGCACGCATCGGAAGCCTTTCAAAAGGAAATAAAGAAAAAATGCAGCTCATTCTGGTCATGAGCCGCCATGCGGAACTCTATATCCTAGACGAACCTATTGGTGGTGTTGATCCGGCTGCTCGTGACTATATCCTGCAGACCATCATCCAAAACCGCACACCTCAGTCTTCTGTCATTATTTCCACCCACTTGATTGCAGATATCGAGCCAATCTTGGATGAAGTAATCCTGATTAACCAAGGTCAGATCTTTTTGCATGAAAATGCTAATCAGCTGCGTCAACAGTACAATCAATCCATTGATAATCTCTTCCGCAGCCAGTTTCGCTTTTATTAGGAGGTCTTCATTATATGTTTGGAAAACTGTTTAAATACGACTTTAAGTCTAATTACAAATGGTATTGTATCACCTTTGCCATTCTTCTCATTCTATCAGTCTTTATGGGAATCATAGCTGGCAGCATCCTAAGACCTGAGGCAATGAATCGCTATAGTGAACATCCATTGTCTATTAGTGGTGTTATTATCACTTTCTATCTACTATTTCTCTTGCTGTTTTCTGCATCTTGCGCAGTCTTTCTATCCAATACCATCATTATTATCCGTCGATTTTATAAAAATGTCTTTGGGAGAGAAGGCTACCTGACTTGGACCTTGCCGGTCACCCCGCATCAGATTCTTCTGTCCAAGCTTCTTTCCGCATTTGTTTGGACCCTCTTGTGTATGCTGACCATGTTTATTAGTGGTTTAGTCATCTTTGGCATTGCTCTTCCCCTTGTAGGTTTTTCATTCAATGAGATTTTCAAATTTATTGGTGAAATACCAGATTTGTGGCTATGGATTGTCAAATACGGCTTCCTTAATCTCCTTCAAATCCTTTCTGGTATCCTCTTCTTTTATCTAGCAATCTCAGTTGGACAGCTATTTAAGAAGAATCGGATTATGATGGCTGTGCTCTTTGGATTTTTGATTTGGACTGTTCTGGCAGTCCTGTCACTCTTATTACCTAGTTCTTTTGATTCATATGGACTACTTAGTTTATATGATTACAGTTACTCCTCTTCGGAATTTGAACAGATGCTAGATGGCTTCATTATTATCAGAGTCGTCTTTGAGCTGGTCAAAATTTTCGGTTTCTATTTTACAATCTATGCTATTGTAAAAAACAAACTAAATCTTCAATAAGCAAAACAAGGTTGAAACAAAACGTTTCAACCTTGTTTATTTTTACTTCAGAATAATCGCTGCCACGATGGGGCTGACCAGAAC
>ERZ773196.108-NODE-108-length-51243-cov-31.210831_pt1 | contig 51243 bp, 69 predicted proteins | sample MGYA00581009_ERZ773196 | MGnify/ENA primary metagenome ERZ773196 (study PRJEB29015, sample SAMEA2738162) | human oral metagenome | biome: human oral; feature: human-associated habitat; material: saliva | place: China | collected 2243 ... | reverse complement strand
GGGGACACACTTCGACAAGAGGTGTGGCCCCGCCTTACAATAGGTAGACACGAAAGGAGAGCAATGGACCTCAAAGAGTTTTTTCAGGCAGTCTTCCCAGACAGTGAAGGCTGGACTCCCATCATCCTTAAAGGCCCTATGGGTGGGCTCACAAACTTCCGCTGGTTCAACCTGCCCGCACAACTCGACAAGATGGTGGCTTACACCAAGGCACATGCTGACCTTGATGTGTACTACTCACCTTTCCTGTACACGAAGCCCCCGGCCCTGTCGAACACCCGCCACGCGGCCAAGGATAATGTCATCAAGGTGGCGTGCGTATGGTCAGATGGGGATGACTGCCCTATTGACAAGCTGAGGATTCAGCCTTCCATTCTGGTTCAGACCAGTGAGAAGCATTGGCAGGGATACTGGCTGCTCGACGACGCCAATGACCTGTCAAACGACATGCTGGAAGCCCTCTCGCGAGCACTCTATGAGGATCACCGCAACGACGGCATGGATCGTGGCTGGCCCCTGTCGAAGAAGCTCAGGGTCCCGTTCACGCACAACTGCAAGCGAGTGGACCCGTGGGAAATCACCATCACGGTCAACAACGAGCCGATCACTGCTGCTGAGTTCGCAGCAGAGTACCCGCCCGTCGAGCGAATGGGTATCGAGGAAGAAGACTTCCCCACTGACATCCCCACCATGTACGAAGTCCTCGGCATGGTCAATCGCTCGTACATTACAGACCTGGCTACAGATGATGTGTTCATTGACGAGGAAGACCGCTCCTCGAAAATGTATCACCTCGAATGTGCACTCTGGGAGGAAGGCTGCTCGATTGTCGAAGCCTTCGCCGTCGTGCGTGCGACAGAATTCAACAAATTCGCTATGGACGGGAGAGGTGACGGCTACCTGTGGAAGCAAATCAATCGGGACCGTGCCCGCTGGGAGGCTCAGCATAATGGGCCATCTGAGAAGGAACTGGAGGCGACAACTCGGGTTAGCTCCTCGTATCTTCTGAGCGAAGCACGGGAGCTAACCCTTCAGAATGTGAACTTCCTGCATGAGAACGAGCAGGAACCAATGGGACTCTTCGTCGATCAGTTCGCCGTGTGGGCTGCAACGAAGTCAGCAATGGCACCCAAGCAATTCCACTACGCGGGCGCTCTCGCCATCCTCTCCTCAGTGTTCGCGAAGTATGCTTTCCTGCCCATCAACGTCCAGCGAATGCCATTGAACCTGTACTTCCTGGTACTGGGACGCACCACCCAGTCCCGCAAGTCGACATCACTGCGCCTCGCTGAAGGCATTATGCGTGACGTTGCTGTCGGTGTTGGTAAGGGAACAGACTCCTACATTGCACCGGAGGATTCGACAGGCGAGGCACTGTCGACATACCTTCGTACCAAGCCGAAGGAGTCTGGCCTGTACGCAATCGACGAGGTGCAGGACTTTTTCGCACACGCTGCACAAAGGGGCAGCTACATGTCCTCCATGATGCCCTTCCTCACCAAGAGCTACGACGGGTATATCCCCGCTGTCGCACGTAAGGATAAGGGCGGCAAGGTCGCGTACCAGACAGCGACACCATACTACATGACGTTCTACGGGACAGGTATTCTTGATCAGTCTGCGAAGCACCTGACGAAGGAACGAGTTGAGTCTGGCTTCACACCACGCTGCCTCGTTGTTGTCGATGAACGGGACCACTACATTACGTCCTCACAGGACGTGAAGCTGGTTGCTGTTAATCCTTCGACAGGCAAAATTGCCGACAAGCAGCGTGACTTCATGCTGTCGAACCTTATCAGGGCAACAACTAAGTTCGACACGCACTTCAGCGCACGCCAGGCCAGGTCTCTAGCACACGAGGAAGTCCGTGTCCCTGTCGAGTTTGAGCCGGGCGTGTTTGAGCGGTGGATCGAGTTCTCTGAGGAAGCCAAGGTGATGGCTGCTCAGCACGTCCTGAGTAGCCGTGAGCTGTTCCCTGGCACCGAGCGTATGACGTTCTCTGTCTTGCGTATCGCTGCCCTGCTTGCCATGTACAACGGCCCTAACGCTCATGGTGGTGTCGTTGTCACGATGCGACACATGCTCAAGGCCATTGCCTTAGCTCCTATCTGGATGTCGTCGAACGAGGTGTTTATTCACCACGTCAAGAACTCCAACTTCAGCAACAAGGTGGATAAGTTTATTAGCTTCATTGCTCGCTCGGATAATGGCCTTGTGCCGATCCCGAAGATTCTTCTGAAGTTCCAGTCGGAAATCAACGGAATGAAGGAGCTGAAAGAAATCATCACGTATGCTCAGGCGCGTGGTGTCGTCCAGGAAGTTATCCAAGGGAAAAAGAATAGTGATCGTTTCATCAAATACATAGGAGGCCAGGTATGAAGATTCTGACTAACAGCGTAGACAAGCTGCCTGTGCTTGTCACAGTTCTCCTAAAGAGGGCTAGGGCTGTCTCAGGCCTTCCTGCTGACACACCTATCGAAGTCGTTGATGACCCACAGGCCGAAGACATCAGGATCACACTCGGCACTGTGAAGGGCTATAAGGGCGACGCATACAAGACGCTCTCGCCTAAGCAGATCGTCACCAACCCACAAGCAATCCTGTTCCTTGCTCAGGCGCTTCAGTATGGCTACCTTGGGCCTGTCGATCCTGGCCTGGACTGGGTGATCTGGGAGGGGCAGGACATCTCCTTCAAGAAGGGGAGCGTCATTGCTCTCGACATCGAGTCCGCTGGTGACATCGACAACGACACGTTCGCGGCTGGTCGCATCCTATCGATTGCCTTGTGGAATGGGAAGTTCGGTGTGGTGATCCCTGAGGAGCTTGCCGAGACTCCCGAGGCTGGTGAGCTGATTGATCGCCTGTGCCGGGACTGCACTGTCGTCTGTCATAATGGGACGTTCGACATGCCCTACCTGTCGAAGCGTCTCGGCATCAATGTGTATCACCATGAGGACACGCTGCTCATGCACTTCGTGCTCGACAACCTAGCAGGTGAGCATGGGCTGAAGCCTCTGGCTCGTCGCTGGTTGCGTGCTGCTGACTGGGACTCGGATGCGAAGTCCTACTTGAAGCATGGTGCATACTTCGAGAACATTCCTCGTGAAAAGCTCTACAAGTACAACCTTTTCGACACGGTATACACCTACAAGCTGTACGAGTACTTCCTGCCGCACCTGAAGAATAGTGGCAAGTACGACTACTACCGCTACCGTATGCAGGTCACCAAGGTTCTCAACGACGTACAGATGAATGGTGTGGCTGTGTCGCTTGATGCTCTGGACGAGCTTGAGAAGAAGTACCAGGAACAGTGCGACAAGGCACTCGTGGTGTTGCGCTCGCTGGCCGGTGAGGGCTTTAACCCTCAGTCACCGAAGCAGATCAAGGATTACTTCGCGTCTCAGGGTGTGTCGTCCCCGTCGTTCGACAGCGATCACCTAAAGAAGCTACGGCGTGAAGGAAAGGAGGTGGAGTTCATCGACGCTCTGCTTGAGTACCGCTACGCCGCTAAGGTGATTGGGAGCTTCATTGCTAACGTGCGTCGTAAGACTGGCGAGGATGGCCGTATTCATCCATACTATCTGCCTCACGGCGCTAAGACTGGTCGCCTGTCCGCTAAAGGCCCGGCGATTCAGACGATGGGACGTGACAGTGGTATCAAGCGCGCCCTTGTCGCTGCGCCGGGTTGCAAGATCGTCTCGTGTGACTATTCTCAGGCTGAGTTGCGTACTGTCGCTGAGATTGCGAGTGACGAGGCCATGATCGCAGCCTTCCAGCCGGGTGCGCCTGACTTCTTCGATGATCTGATGACGAAGATTTGGCCAGAAGAGTTCCCTTCGATTGAGGTCTACGAGGAGTTCAAACACGAACATCCAAAGACCGCGAAGAACCGACGTGCACTAGTAAAGAGTGTGGTGTATGGACTTGGGTACGGACGAGGCACCAAAGCCATTGCGACAGCCCTCGAACAGCCCATCGAACAAGCACAACATGTTGTCGATCAGTACCTCGGGGCATACCCCGGATTACGTGATTGGCAGACACGCGTTCGACACAGCGTCGGACGGAAGGAAGAGGACGCTGAGAGGCGTACCAAGTTCGGCATGACATACAATCCACTATTCATCGCCGACGCCAACTACAGCTCGACACAAAACGAAGCACTCGCCTTCGTCCCACAATCGACAGCTAACGACATCTGCCTCCACGCAGCAATCGAAGTAAACAAGAAGGTGGGCCAATACGGCGCGAAGATCGTAGGCCTAGTCCACGACGCCATTTACGTCGAATGCCCCGAAGAAACCATCAAAGAATGTGGGACCATGATGGAGAATGAAATGTCCAAGGCCGCGACACTTGTGTTCGACAGGGTGCCATTCGTGGCAGAAGCAGAGGTTGGCAATAATTGGGAGGAAGTATGATCGACATCCACGCCTACGAGCAAGCCCCCTGTGTTGGAGCACCTGTCGAGCTTTTCTTTGACTCAGGCTTCTACTATCAGGTCTTAAAGGTCTACTGCTCACAGTGCCCCATCAAAGAACTGTGTCTTCAAGACTGTCTTGCACTCGAAGACGTACCTGTCGATGGCAAACGTTACCGGTCGGGGGTCTTCGGTGGAACGACACCAGCTGACAGAAACAGACTGTGCGAGACGAAGTATGAAATTCTGAACGATAATTGGGAGAAGAAAAATGAAAATCGTCATCGCGATTGATCCCGGCGTTAACACTGGCATTGTTGTTGCCCGTGTCGAAGAAGAGGTGGAGATTCTGCACTTCGACCAGTTCATCTGTTCGACACACACGCAGACAGTGGAACTCATCAAGCAGGTCCTCGACACCTACCCTGGTGCCGTGATCGTTGCTGAGCAGTTCGACCTGCGGCCTGGCAATAAGTTCACAGCAGACCTCACTCCTGTGAAGGTGAACGCCGTGTTGGACTGGCTTGTCGATGATGTACACTACCAGACCCCGGCACAGGCTAAGGGGCTTGTCAAGGACGCTGTACTGAAGAACCTCGGTTGGTGGCTCACCGGCAAGGATGTCGACTACAAGGATGCGAATGACGTACGCGACGCGTTCCGACATCTGGTGTACTACCTCGTACACCAGATGCGCCATAAGTGGACACTCGACACCGGCTGGCCTAGATAAAGAAAACCCCCTGACTAGGAAAGGAGAACTAGTCAGGGGGTTTTCTCGTACCCAAACACCCACAGCATTCACACAGACAATGATGAATAACTGTCGTTGCTTAGTATAGCATGCTTATCCGATCTTCGACGCCCCGATACACAGGCCGCCCCAACCGATGTTGTTGACGGGCGAACACGAGATCTTCACCTGCACCGGAACACTACGAGGACCCGAGGCATAGTAAGCCATTGTCGCCATACGGAACGACAGCACGCCTTCAGAGTGGTTGTAGGTGTTTGTTGTGCCGACGTTGTAGAAGATGCCATCGCCGATGGCTTGGAAGACGTCGACGTTCGTATCCTTGGAGCTGTCGTTGTTATCCAGCGTGATGCAGTTGGAGAACAGCCACAGGCCCTGCGAGGGGATCGACACGTTACGGCTGATGACAGCAGACGCCCCGTGCTGAGTGTAGCGATACCACTTCGAGAAAGCCTCGTTGTCGTTGATATATTTGATCTCGGGAGCGCCGCCCCAGATTTTCTTCACACCAGTGTTCGTCGCAAGGTACATTTCGTTGATGTCCGAGCGGTACACGAGCACATCATATGAGCCTGTAGTGGCCTTGTTGATAACGCCGAGCTTGTTGCGCTGGTCATCGTTATTCTTGGCAATGAGGACACGGTTCTGTTGGAGACCCTTGATGACATCCGACACCGTGTTAAAGCCTAGGTTCATGAAGGCGGGCCAGGATTGGACGATATCCGAATCAGAATAGGTCCAGATTCCTTGGGGGTTGACTGGCATGTCAGTACCTCACTCCTGCGATTTGCAGGGATAGTAGTGCTGTCGAATCCCAGTTGTATATCCATTCTGGGTGCACACTGGAATTACTCATGTTCACAACCACAATACCATCCTTGTAGTGCTCGTAATCAACGACAGTGTTGTAGTTGATGTGGGCGACCATCATGGCTCGGCCTTCGTCCCCTGTCGGCTCATACGACAGGAAGCACCGCAGGTAGCGTGTGTCCTGCGCCCTGGCACCGCGCACGCCGACAGAGACATCGACGGGGTACTTGTAGCCGCTGTAGAGTTTGAGGCTCAAGGGGATCCTCAAATAGCCGGAGATGGCTAGTTGCATGAACAGGCCGGAGTCTGCCCAGGGGATGGAGCGGTACCAGATGTCTTCGTCGACGCCGACGCCTCGTCCTCGGCCGGGGGAGGAGATGCCGACTTCGTCGTAGAAGGGTTTGGCGACGCCGTTGGTGGCGCGTTCTGATACGAGGGAGGTGACGCTTTGTGCTGCGTTGTTGGCTGTTGATCGGATCAGCATGAGGTCGTTTTCTACTGATGCTAGCCGCTTGTTGATGTCGTTGCCCCATGGTTGGGAGGGGGTGGGGAGGTTGTGTTTCATGCCTCTTAGTATATCAGTATGGCGAGAGTCACTTTCTAATGGGTTGCATTCGTGCATGAGACTCGTGTACTATTATTCGTGTCAGAAGGAAACGACAGAAAGGAAATCCAATGACACCCAAGTACCTCGGCATCAGCGCCTTCGCCAAGCACGTCAGCCTCACGGACAGCACGATCCAGAGCTACTTCCTCAAGGGCATGCTGCCCGCCCCCGAGATCTACTACCTCACCGGCAAGGGTGAGCGCCCCGGCTGGAGCATCGACACTGTCGAGCACTGGATGAACAACCGCCCCGGCTCAGGCCGCACCTACGCTTCCATGAAACGCAACAACTCTACGAAGGAGAACAACTAATGAACGACATCACCATCTTCAACCACCTCGGCAACGACATCCGCGTCACCACCGACGAACAAGGAGAACCCCTCTTCGTCCTCGTAGACCTAGCAGCAGCTCTAGGCATTACGAACGCAACTCAGTTGCGTTCGAGGCTATCCGATGACCTATGTCAGACATACCCCATCCATGATCGAGTAGGACGCATCCAGCAAACTTGCGTGGTCACTGAACCCGGCCTCTATGAAGTCATCATCCGATCTGATAAGCCTGAGGCTACACAGTTCCGTCGCTGGGTCACCAGCGAAGTCCTCCCCTCCATCCGCAAACACGGCATGTACGCCACACCCACCACCATCGAAGACATGATCGCCAACCCCGACATGGCCATCAAGCTCCTCACCACCCTCAAGGAGGAACGAGCAGCACGCGCCAAAGCCGAAGCAGAAGTCGAAGCACAACGCCCTGTCGCAGCCCTCGGCAAAGCTATCGAAACAGCAGAAGGAGACCTCACACCCAGTGCCTTCGGCAAGATACTGTCGAAAACCATCAAGACCATGGGACCCAACAAGTTCTGTCGCTGGCTCCTCGACAACAACTTCGCATTCCGCAACGGCCAAGGCAAGATCATCCCCATGCAGGACGCAGTCAACCGAGGCATCCTCACCCTCACCGAACGCATCGACCCGACTGGCAAGATCAGGCCACAGCTCCTCGTCACACCTGCTGGCCAGTCCTACTTCGCAGGCATTCTGAGCTGCTGCTGAGAACCAAGAGAAGAGAGGCGGCATCCCTTCGGGGGTGTCGCCTCTCTTTTTTGCGGCCGCTGGGTCACGCTTGCCCTCCAGGCATCCGACACCGTCACGCCCTGAGGGTGTCAAGTAAGTCAGCTGATGGTGATACCAACTGTTCGCAACTTCTCCCATTTTTTCATAGAACTGATTCTGAGCCTCTTACATCAGAATTAGTTTTTTTAATTTTTCTGGAAGGTTGTAGAAAAGTGGTATCAGATAATAAGGGGAACTGACTTTTCGTTGCAATAGCAACGAAAAACCTGATCCCCTTTTTTGGATCACTCTGACTCGGGTACCCCCTCTGCGCGTTTTTACTTGTGAAAACCGAGGGGGTCGCACACTCAGTTTCATCAGTTCTCTCACCCCCCTCCAGCCCCTCAGGAGGCACGTGAGCCTTTTTTTGGGATCAGCCTAAAGGGCGTTTGTAAAGTGCCTTCCACGTTGAGGGGCCAGCATCACATCACTGTTCGTGTTGACGTGCTGGGCAAAGTGTGCCTATAATAGGGTCAAGCCTTTCAGGTGGAAGCTAACACGGAGAACCCCTAGCTCTTGCAGAGCTGGGGGTTTTCTGTTAGACTGGTCAACGTTAAGCTTCATTTTACTGAAAGGTCCTTTATTATGATCACCTCTTGGTCACCCTCAATCGCCGACGCGCACATGCGGAAGTGCGACAGTAGTCTTGAAGACTTCATGGACATCTTCAAGCCCGAAAACGTGAAGCAGCAGGCCACCAAAGACGGCCGCAACTACATCGCAGGCCAGCTCCTCGACTACACCTTGCCTCGCGGCAAAGGTAACGTTATCGACAGGTGCGCTGTCGTCCTCGACTGCGACGACGCAGACAAGGCCAGTATCGACAAGCTGGTGGAGGGCGTACGAGGCCTCGGCGTGCGCAGCGTCGTACACTCCACCTACTCCTCTACCCCTGAGCGTCCCCGCGTGCGTGTCGTTATTCCCCTGAAGGATGTCGTCGTCCCCGGAGACTACACCAGCCTGTGCAAAGCCCTCATGACCCACCTGAACATGGTGGCGTGGGACGAATCCTGCGCGCAGGCGGAACGCGCCATGTACGCGCCCGCCAAGTCTGAAGGCGGCAACTACTGGGCCGAGGAAACGGAAGGCCCCCTCATGGACGGGCAGGAGTGGCTGAAAGCCCACGAGCCGAAGCAGCGCAAGACGCGCACGTCTAAAGGTAACGTCGCCAAGCGAGACCACAAGCGCAAGCCTGAGAACGACATGGGCATCCAGGGCGCATTCAACCGCGTCTACACCATCGAAGACGTCATCGAAACCTTCGACCTCCCCTACGAGCCCTGCCGTGAAGACCGCTGGACCTACTACGGGGCCCACACGGAAGGTGGCCTACGCCTCGTCGAAGGCCGACCCGACCTGTGCATCAGCGAACACGCAAACACCGACCCCGCATGCTACGTGGACGGCAACGGCTCACACCGTGCCCTGTCGGCGTTTGAGCTGTGCGCCGTACACCTCTACGGTGAGGGTGACGACACCAGCCTGCCGCCGCGCGAGCGTGCCTCCATGCAGAAGATGGCCAAGCGCGCCGCTGAGGACGAGCGTGTGCGGACAGAACTAGGCAGTGACAACACTGAAGCCACCGACGTAGCATGGCTGGCCAGCCACATCGGCGACACATACACACAGGCCGAATACGCCGCCGCCGCCCTGCGAGATCGCCTCGCATACGTCGATGGGGTAGGCGTGCTCATGTACACACCACCCCGCGGGCTGTGGGGGCCAGTGCATGAAAGCATGGCCCTCAACTGCATCGCTGATGTAATCCGCACCTGGTACCAGGGTGCCCTACTGACAGGAGACAATGACTTGATTAAGAAGGTCTCGAAACTACGCCACGTGTCCGGGCCGCGGGCAATCGCCGCGCACCTGCCCGCAATGCTGAGCATCCCCGCAGACGCGTTCGACGCTAACCCCGAACTGCTGTGCACGCCCAATGGTGTCGTTGACCTGCGCACCGGCAAGCTCATGCCCCACGACCCCAAGTACCTCATGACGAAGCGGACGAATGCCCCATACATGCCGGGTGCGACACACCCGGCATGGGACAAGGCCCTGGAAGCCCTCGACGCCCCTGAGCGTGTGTGGTTCCAGCGTTGGGTTGGCTGCGGCCTCACTGGCTACCAGCCTGACGACAACGGCGCGGCGGTGCCGATCCTGCTCGGCGGCGGCTCCAATGGCAAATCTGTCCTCATGACATCGATTGCTCGCGCCTTCGGCGGGTACGCGCATATGGGCACTCACGCTCTGCTCACGCCCGACAATGGCAAAGACCTGCTGCGCGCTGCCGCAGCTCTTCGCGGCGTGCGCCTGTGCTACATTGAAGAACTCCCCGACGGTGTCCTTAATGGCAACGCAATCAAGCAGGTGAGTGCGACACCCACCATGAAGGGCGAGTTCAAGTTCAAGCCGGAGTTTACTTTCAACGCGACGCACTCCCTCATGGTGAGCGCGAACGTTGCCCCCCGCCTTGACGAATGCACGGACGCTGTCGTGCGTCGTCTGGCCGTCCTGCCTTTCAACTACCGCTACGTGCCGAACCCCTCGCGTAAGGGGGACAAGCTTGTGGACAGTAACCTCCTGCGCGAGCTGGAAACCAAGGAAGCACAGGCTGCTATCCTCGCATGGGCTGTCGAAGGTGCACGCGCCTACCTTGCGGATGGTCGTCATGTCCTGCCCACAACTGAGCTGATGGAGGGCGAGAAGAGTAAGTGGCTGAGCAACATCGATACCCTCGCGGCCTTCTTTAACGACATGCTGATTGAGGATGAAGGCGCAATGATCCCGTGGACTCACCTGTATGCCGCTTTCTCTGAGTGGCAGCGTGAGAATGGTGGTAAGACGTGGAATAAGGCGACGTTCAAGAACCGCGTGTCGTCGCATCGCATGTTCTCTGATTTTAAGTCTGGCAAGCTGCGTACCACTGGTATGAGCTTGTATCATGATAAGTATGGTGGCGGGCCTAAGGCTCCGACAGGCACGCAGGTGGCTGGTTTGCGTGGCGTGCGTTTCCGTACCCCTGACGATGAGATCGCGGGGCCCGACGGCGGGCACATTGAGCCTGAAGAAGTGGCTGTGCCTGCTCCTGAGCCTGAGGCCCTGATCCCCGCCGAAGACATTCTCCCCTTGGCACCCCGCGTTGCGCCCGAGAAGGAAGAGATGGAACGGCGTGAGCTCGTCGAAGAGATCGAAGGCTTGGTGGCCTTTGTAGCGGCACTCCCTGCCGGGCCAGAAGAAGTGGTCCGTCTCGCGCGTGAAACAGGAGCCACAAACAGGCAGGCGCCGTTGGGGGAGCTTCGTGCGTTCAAGATCCGCCTGGAAGGCGCGCTTACGCGACTGACTGTCCTTAACCGTGAACAGTCGGGTGTCCCCTTCGCAGAAGACTCCCGCGCGCACCGACAGGAGTGAATAAAGAAGAGGAGGCACGTGCACGACACACGTGCCTCCTCGGGGTGGCCACCTAAGCAGTCTTATGCTCAAAACCCCTCAACGACAGCTGGCCGAGCGTAATCCCCGGCGGCGTCGGCAAATCACTCACCCGAGGCATATCAAACAGGTAAGCCAAATCCCACACCGACGTATACGGCTCAGCGCTCACGCTCGCGCCCGACTCACCGTACTCGACAGAACCGATCTGCCACACAGCCCTGTCGAACACAGCACATGTCCCCGCCATACGGCCAAACACCTGAGGCTTATCCGTCACAGGCTTATTCGCCGTAAACGCCAACAAGTCATCCATGATCTTCTTCATCGTCGTACCCTCAGGCCACTTCTCAGTAGCCTTCTCAGGCAACGGCGCATCCGTAAAAGCAGTCACATCAGCTGCAGTCACAGGCTCACGCTCGAAGTCATACGTAACATCCGTATACGCCTCATTCAACGGGGTCATACCAGACCACTCAAGACTCGTCTTAGTCCCCAAAGCAGACTGAGCAGCATACATACACGCCGCATACGCCTTATCCACCGTGTCGATATACGGGCTACTGATCTTCAACGGATCAGTCTTACGAGGATAACCCGTATAAAACGTCACAGTCTTCTCGACATAAGGATAACCCTCACCACAAATACGCAAGAACGAATAATCATTCTGCCCATCAGACTCAGCCAAACGATACGGCGCAAGCCGCTTATTCAGCATGCCCGTCACAGTCACCTTAATCTGATTCGGCTCATCCCCCACTTCGACAAACACGCTGCCACCCTCAGCGTTCCATTGCGCAGGGACAATCGGCTTATTGTCTTTGCCGACAACCACATAGTAGCTTTTACCAAACTCCTTCGGACCAGGAACGACACCTGACTTCCCAAAATACACAGAGCGAGCACCACTAGGATAGTCATACGGCATGACACAAACAGGCTGCGACGTAATACTCTTCACGTGAACAGGAACCTCAAGAACAAATTCCTTCGTCTCACCAGCATCGACAGAAAGCACCTCAAGGTCCCTTAAAGCCTCCAGATAAGACTTATTCGGGTCATAGTTTGGGTACAGCACAATAGTGGGCGCCGGCATATTCTTAGCATAAGGATTGAAAACAGGCTTCCCATCAACCCAATAAGCAGCTTCGGAATTACCCCCATTAAACAGATCATAAAGAGTAGACTCACGATACGTACACTCAATACTCGACACAGGCTCAGACTGCTCATACGAAATCTTATAGTCAGACGTAAAACCCTGAAGACGAGTCAACACCGTATGATTCTTAAACACCACAACCGTGTCGTACACCCACGTGATCTGAAGATCATTAGCCGACAGCCACGACTTCAAGACAGACCACAGATTACCCTTACCACCAGGAAAATCATAGATATGCTCAAAAGTAGAATTAGCGATAGCAAAGAAACCCCCAGCGACAGAGCTAGGGTGGAAATTCTGTACGTATATCTTCGGAGCATCAACGACACCAGCGGTCTTAAAGAACTTCGTAATAATAGCCTTTAGCTCCGTATAGACCATAGGCTCAATCGTCGCCTCAATATCCAGCAGATAAAAAGGATCATTCAACGTTATAGACCAAACCCAAGGCCCTGTCGTCAAAGCGCGCGCAACAGCATGAGTACGCCCAAAACGCAAGTCACTCAGCACAACATCCTTATTCACAACCAGCGCGGGCTCAATGCCTCCAGTACCCTCCAACGAGTACTCAGAAAAGCCACCAGACGCCTGATCACGATCCAGTGACACACCATCTTCCTGCACAGACCAGTTCGTGAGTTGGCCAGCAGGGACCCCAAAGACACGCATTACCATGAGTAGCACTCCTCCAAAGAAACCGAAGCAGAAAAATGGCCACGAGCATTATTAACAGTCACAAGACGCGCAGACCCAGGAACAACCTTCATATTCCCACCACCAGCCGGATACGAGAACTCGTATTCAGGAAGACCAGCCAGTATCTGGGCAGTATCATACGGCGTCACACGAAGACCACACCACGACAACTGGCCATCCTGGCCAGGGCGCATCGTAATCTCCCACAAGCCCTCACTCATACTGAAAACCTGATTCTTCAGCCTCGTAATAACAGTACCCGGAGTCCCACCATCGACACGACTAATCGTCCACCTAAACGGCTGCTTACCATCCTCATAGCCCGATGCAAAAAACGTCCCATAATAACCCTCAGGAACAACGACACGCTCCGTATACGTGCCAACCTTGCTCAACGCCAAAGACGCCTGGCGGGCATTCAACTTACTGTACACATGATCAATTTGATTATTAACAGCAAAAGAATCAGGCTTATACGTCACAGTAGGATGCTGAGACTTCTCATCAAGATCATCCGACACAAACAAAGCCTGCTTACCCCAATCGTTATACGCGAACGGAGTACCAGCATGAACATGCAAATAAGGCAAACCCATCAAAGGTGACAACATGTTATTGAACGAGAACGGATCAGCATACGACACCCACTCATCCCCGCGATTCAAAAACAAACGACGAAACAACTCAGCCTGATCACGATTCAAATACGACCAATTCAACTCATACTTCCGATGACCATACACAGAACCATTAATCGACGCAAAGCCATTCAGCAACGTCGTCGAATCACTACCAAACTGCACACTATCCGCTGTCGGAGACTCATCCGGAGCCGGAAACCACGACATAAGCTTCCCAACCGCGAAATAAACCTCACGAGTCGAACAACCCCTAGTAAACGCCACGATTACCACTCCTCACATTATTGCTGTCAACGTTCTTACTAATAGCTCGGCCATTCAACATGACTGTCGTCGAAACAGCCCGGACAAGCTCATTAAACTGCGCTGGATTAATTGTAACAAGCCCATCACCAGCACCAGCGGAATAGCCACCACCAGACATTACCGGCACCTGCATCGTGTTCAAGGCATTCATGAAGCCCTTACCATAGAAATCGACAGCAGGCTGCGAAATGACATACTCCCCACTACGTAGCTTGAACATCCCATGGCCATTAGTGCCCAGTAGATTATCGACAGAAGGGTTAGCCGGAGGACGACCAGGAAGCAAACCACCTCCGGCATAACCAGGAATGGGACCACCCATAAACCGACGACGAATCTGGCCAGCCTGACCTGCATAACGCGCAGCATCCGCCGCCTGGCCACGGGTCAAACCCTTGTTCATAGCATTACGAATGTACTCCATATACGTCATCAACTGATTCAACTGGTTATAAGCCTGAGTCGTATCAGCATTAACAGGAACAGTGACCTGATTGCCGTGAATCCCATCAATACCACCCTGTGTCGTACCAATAGTGCCCTGATCAGTCACGTTCTCCTTCACATCACGAGGAACCTGACCAATCGTCCCCGTTAAGCTGTCGAATGCGCCAGCAAGCTCAGTCACCTCACCCTGGTTATAACCAAGCTGAGTCACCTGATCAATAAACTGACGCTTCAGAGACTGCGTATACGCCTCGATCTCCTGTGTCGAATGACCAGCAGCAGCATAAGCCTCAATCAGACCAATCATCTGAGACTGCAACGACCGCAAAGCCTCACGGTTAGCAATAGCAGCCTCCGTGTACCCCTTCAACGCAAACTGGCCCGCCTGAAGAACCGACATCTCCTGACTATTCTCACCAATCTTCGTCTGAGACTCGTTAATCTTCTGCTTCGCCTCGTCGATATCAGTCTGAGTAGACTGCATCCGCTCCTCGTCGCCATACTTCACAGCAACCGCATGGAAGAACTCAGCATCATGCAACTCCTGCTGAGCCCTACGCATGTCCGACGCAAGCTTCTCATTCTCCTTACGAAGATTCTTGATCTTGCTCGTCGTATTCTCAACATCCTTGCGCAAAGAGTTAAGGCCCTTGTGGTAATTGTCCTGAGCCGTCGTCGAACGCCACCACGACTGCAACGCCTTGTCGAGCGCAGACTTCAACCTCGACAAGAAGTCCTCAAAAATCTCAGCAGCAGTCTTCGTCTCCTTACGAGCACGAGACGACGGTGAATGGCCGCCACCGCCACCACCAGAACGAGGCGAATGTCCACCACCACCACCGCCGCCACCAGACGAACGCTGAGGCTTCGCACGGAAATTCGCGCCACTAAACGCCGACTTCCCACCATTACGCACAGCAAACGTAGGCGTACGAATCTTCGACTTCTGCCCAAGAGTAAACGACCCCTTACCAGACAGAGACTTCGCGCCACCAATCTGTGACATGTAGCCCTGAATGGACTGCCAAATAGCCTGGACCTTACCCAAGAAACCCTGAGCCTGGTTCACCGCGTTCGCCGCATTACCAACCATCTCATTCAACGACGCATCCGTCGCCGAATGATCAACCTCACCCGACTGATAAGGCTGGGCAATAATCGCCGCCATCGTGTCACGCTGAGCCTCGAACGCGCTCATGTCGAACCCCTGGGCCGACAGGTAGTCAATCGTGTCCTGAATCGACTGCTGAGCATACTGGTACGCCTCCTCACCAGTTAGGCCCATTTCCTCGATACCAGCCGCAGCAGCGTTCCCCATAGCCTGGAAGTAATCGCTAATGGCTGCAATGTTCGCCTGGCCCTCAGCAGAGTTCGGGTCCATCGACGTACCATTGGTCTGCATCGACTCATACACCTGCTGCAACGCACTGTCGAGAGCAGCAGCCGCATCTGTCGATGAAAACATTTCATCAAGCACCGAGCGCAGAACCTCACCAAGATCCTTGAACTCGTTCTTAGCGTCGCCGATCTTGAACGACGCCTCCTCAGAGCTGTCGCCAGCCTCACTCATCTCCTGGCCAAAGAGCTGAGCGTCGTTCAGAGCATCACGCATGGCGCCCCCGACGCCCTCGGTCTGGCTCTTCACCTCATTCAGAGCACTAATCTGCCCCTCAAACTGCGAAGCAATATCCGCACGCTTAGTCGCGTAGGAGGGAGACTCAGGATCGAGCTTAGCAATCAGCTCATTCTTGCGGGTCTCAAGCTGAGCAATGTACCCATCCACGTACGCGTCAGCAGCGGCTTTACCGCCGCCCTCAGCCTCCGACGTAGTTGCCAACTTAATATACTGCGCGTAAGAGAAGCCCATGTCAACAAGCGCCTGCTTGACATCCTTCGACATGTTCTTAAACGAATCAGAACCCTGAATAGCGTCAGAAATCAGCGCCTGCGTGTGCTCACCGATCTTCAGCGTCGAATAGCCGAACGCCTCAGCCTGAGCATGTGTCGTCTGAACAACCTGGCCGGACTTATCCACGTAGTAACCAAGTGCCTCACCATTCGAGGTGAGAGTCTGGCCGTTCTGCTGGATCGTAGCGTTCAACTCAGCGAAAGAAGTCTGAGCACCAGAGCCAACTTCCTTCGTATCCTCAGCCAAAGCCTTCAGAATCGCCGACGAGCCACCGACAGCGGCCTTCAGATTCTCAGCCTTCTCCGACGCCCCCGTAAATGAGTCACCAAGGTACGTCGCAGCAACCGACGCCGCAGTAATCGCGCCCGTAATAGCCAAACCCCAAGGCCCACCAAACATAGCCATCAAGCCAGAGCCAACAGCAGACAGCTTCGACAAAGCACCGACAGCCTGGCCAGCACCAGCAGCCACCTGAGCACCTGTCGACACAGCCGATGCTGCAGCCTGAGCCTCCTTCGCAGCAGCCGCCTTACCTGCAGCCATAGCGACAGCCGAGTCCGACGCAGCAAGACGCTGATTCGCAGCAGCCGCAGCATTCGCCGTACCCGTATTCGCAGCCAAGGCACTGTCGTATGCGACAACACCACCCTGAGCCTGCTTCACAGCCTGCCACACCACACCCCACGACAAGGTCTGCTGGCCCGTCGCCTGCATCACGCGGGACCCCATCTGCATGTACGTCGCAGACATCGACACCAGCGCAGCCTTCGTCGCCACCATACCAACGCGGGCAATACCCACAGCAGTCAAAGCACCAACGAACGCCTGAATAGGAGCGGGCAGCTTCGCAAAAGCATTCACGGCCATCGTCGCCACCGTGACAACCGCCTTCATCGGCACCATGAAGCTAGAATTCATGGCCGCGCCAGCATTCTGCAAAGCGTTCTGGAACTGCTGCAACTTCGCCGACATGGTGTCGGTGATAATCGACATCGAGTCATCAATGAACGACGTATTCTTCGACGCCCGCTCAGCCTCCTCCAGCTGTTCGACATAGAGGCCGACACTGTTCGACATACGCGACAGCAGCTCCACGTCACGCACGTTCTTAAAGCCCAAGTCCTTAATAGCCTGAGCCTTCTGCACCTTGTCGCTGATGCCCGCAAGGTTCTGCAAGATACCCTGGAACACCTTATTCGGATCATCACGCCACAGCTTCTGGAACTCAGCGTCCGTCACACCGACAGCGCGGGCGTACGTGTGCATAGCGTCGCCGCCCTCAGCAGCCGCCGCGTTAATCGAGTTGAAGATACGCTGCAACGAACCACGCGCCCATTCCTTCGGAATAGCCAGTGACGACAACGTAGACGACAGGGCCAAAATCTGGTTCTGAGTAAAGCCCGCACTCTTACCCTGGGCAGCGATCGACACCATCATGTTGGCAATCTCAGGCTCCGTCGCAACAGACTTCGCACCCAGATCAGCAACCTGATTCGCAAGAATCTTGTAGCCGTCCCCCGCGCCCTTGGCGGACTCCTGCAAGCCGCCCATCATCTGGCCGAAACGACCAAACGCTGTCGTTGCAGCCTCAACATCCATCTCCGTCACCGTCGAAAACTCAGCGACAGCCGTCGTAAAGTCCTTCAGGTCCTTCGTTGGAATGTTCATCTGCGCGCCCAGCGTGCCGATCTTCGCAAGATCAGCAAAAGGGGTCACAACCTTCTGTGTCGAAAGGTCCGTGTACGCCTTACGAAGCTCATTCAAATCATTAGTCGTACCCTGGGCCGTGCGCTTCACGTCAGCGAACGCACGCTCCTGAGCAATGCCAGCCTGCGCAGCAGCCGACACCAGCGTGCCAAGGCCAGCCGCAATAGCCCCGTAATACACCGCTGTGTCGCGAGCAGCATAACGAACGTTCTCAATCGCCTGCTCGTTCGCACGGAGCTGTGCTTTCGCCGCAGATGCATTAATGCGCATTGCCTGGCGCTCGCCAGAACCCTGCTCCTTAATAATGGCACGCTGCGTACGGCCAGCCTCAGCCTCACGAGCAGCCGCAATACGAGCAGACGCGGCCACAGCAGCAGCCTCACGCTTCGCCTCAGCACTTGCCGTCACACCAGCAAGCTTCAGCTCGGCCTGCTGCAACTGTGTCGCAGCCTGTATCTCGGCAAGACGAGCAGCCTCGGCGCCCTTCGCCTTCACCAAGTTACGCTCATCCCGGCCCTTCTGACGCTGCAGCGGGATAGTGTTGTCCTCACGCTTCACTGTTGCCTGCGCACGAAGCTTCTCAGCCTGAGCCTCGGTCTTACGAGCCTGCGACTGGTTCAACGCGGCCTGCGCACGCTTCGCCTTATCCTCAGCAGTAGCCATAGCATTAGTCGCTGATGCGACATCACGCATCGCAGCAGCAGTATCCTTCAGCTTTTGAATGTGATCATTCGTCAGCTTATTGCTGGCCTGCATTTCGCGCACAAAACGTCTGTACGCTGATACAGCCTTATCGACACCACCAGCCAAGTCAACCTTCGTCATGCCGTCCCCGGCACGCGACACAGACGACAGGCCATCAGCAACAGACTTCAATGCTGTCGCCGTCTCACGCATGTTCTTAACCTTGGCACTGTTTAGCTGCAATGAATCAAGAACAGAGCCACCTCGCCCAGAAGGGGCCTTCAGAGCTGCGACAGCAGACTGAAGAGAACTAATCTGCTTTTCCAAAGCACTAATGCTTTGTGTCGCCTTTTCAGCGCCAGCAGTATTGACATCAATGTCAATCTTGATCGACTCGTCACTCATGTCTTAATCCTCTACATAGAAATGCCCCTGGTACCAATTCAATGATACCAGGGACAATTCTCACTTAACGAACTCCAATGCCTCCAAAGGAGAGGGTATTGGTTCCTTTGTGCCATCTGAATACTCGACAGTATTCATCACTGTGTAAGTGCTTTCACCAGGTCTTGAATCCCTCTGCTTCTCCCGATACGTCTCAAGCTCAGCACACGAATAACACGTTGAATGTTCGACATGAAATTCAATGGATGAGTGCTCACTGCGCCCATACCACAAAGGTGTTCCGCATTTGTTACACAGGCTGTCGAGGTAATACTGATAGCCAGCACACAAAGCCAGATCAAGTGGAGTGTATTCAGTTTGAGGGATCGACTCATAATCCTTGTCGTCGCCAAACCACACAGGCAAGGTGCGAGCAAACATACCATGAGCACCAATAAACAGTGTTGGTGGCTTACCTTCAGCCCTCGCGGTCTTCAGAAGCAAGAGCATCCACTGATTCTCCTGCTTCGACAGTTCCGTCCCCACGAAACGTGGGGTCACTGATCGCCTCCGACACCATGACACCCAGCGTCTGAGCGTCATTCCACGTGGTGCAAATCTGCTGCCACAAGAACTCAGGAAGCGCGCCGCGAAGCTCAGCAGCCTCTTCGTCCGACAGACCTTTCTGAGACTCACCCGTCGAGTTGTCAATGACTTCGACACAAGCGTGAGCAACGATGTACTCCATCAGTCGATCCTCGCGCTCGACTTCAAGAACAGCCTTCTCGTCAGCATTCTTGTTCTTCGTTGAAAAGACAGGATCCGTCCACACGCGGCGCTTGAGGACCTGTAGCTCCTTGTTCGACAGCGCACGAAGACGAAGAGTGATCGTCTGCTTATGCAGCTCCTCAATCTTCTCGGCCAATTCGACACCAGGCGTGGTGTCAGTAATCGACCGAGAATAAGGTGCTTCTTGCAGTTGTGCAGTCTTTGCAATCTCCGTCAGCTCCACTAGCTTTTCAGCATCCTCGGTGTTCAGGGGTACATCGATGGCCTTCACAGTGGGCTTGATCGACGAGATGATCTTAGACAGTTCAAAAGGCATGATGTCTACTCCAATCAGATAAAGGAATACCCCCGCACCTCGGAGGTACGGGGGTATTCTATCAGGCCGCGATGGCCTTATTCAGTTCCATGTAGCCCTGGGGCAGGAATGGAACTGTGAACTGGATCGGCTTGTCGCCGTCTCCGAGTTCGTCCTTCGGGTTGTCTGCGACAACCTTGAACACGCTGATCTCCATGCCAGCCTCGACGGGGGTACCCTGTCGGAAGCCGATACGCTGAGCAAGGTAGCCCTCGTTCAGGCCATCAAGGACGCCCCGCTTGAAAAGCTGGAACGCCTTGTCATAGACGCTCGTGTTGCCAGCTGCCTTCTGGCCGGATGCAATCGCCTCGCGGAAGAACGTCAGAGAAGCCTCGTAGTTCGACACCGTAGGGGTCTTCGCGTTTCCGGAGTCGCAGATCGAACGGCTGTCGTCCGTGTCCGAGTCGGTTGCGCCCAGCGTCATTCCAGCCGCAATAGCACACGAAATGTCCACGGCCTTAGCCGAGGCACCCGTGTAAGTGGCAACCTTAAAAAGGTCGCCCACGTTGGTAACACTGTCAGCCGAAATCCACCAAATCGTAGTATTCGGAGAAAGCATCTTGGGCATAATCAGTCCTCCTGATCCGTCGTATTATCAATATCAATGATATCATCCGCACCACAGCACTTAGGCTGTGTCATGGGCGTATCGTCATCAACAGGCTCATACATATCGGGCAACACCGACAGCATGTCCTTAGACTTTTCGCACACAATACCCGTGTGGATATTCCGTACTCGCATATCAATCCCCCCTATCCAGGTTCACGTAGAAACTCATATGGCGGTGATAAACAGTAGGCCGCAATGTCGAATCATGATCCGCCGTCGAACCGACAGAAGCCGCAATGTTCACCTCATTCGACCCAGCAATCAACACAGCACCAATGAGCTTTTCCTTCACAACCGACACCAGCCGGTCGAGCATTTCCTTATTCTCAGCATAAACATCCACATAAAAAGGATGCTCATATACATCCTGAGTGTGCCCTGCCATCGACAGGTACGAGTTCAAGTAGCGGTTAATTTCCGCCCCACCGTGGTACACAATGTACAAAGGCTTATTCACACCATGAGCAAAAGATTCGTAGACCCCAACATCCTGGATGCCCCGCAACAGATCAAGACAGGCCGTGTCGAACTCAAGTGTACGATCCCTCACTTCAACCTCCCATAAAACTCTTCACGGAACACCTTCGTCACACGAGGCAGGTACTTCGCCGGAGTAATACCCTTACCCGCAGACTTCTTCGCCTTGGCACGCAAACCAGATCGCAAGTACCCTGTCGTCCTATTACCCTGAGTACCATTCTCCTGCCATGAGTAGTAGGGTTTCTCGCGCGCCCACTTATGCCAACCGATCTCCACGACCTTGCCACCCTTAGATGCATCGACACTGAACGTGTCGCGCATATAGCCTGTATCGACACGCCGAGGATCCGTATCGATCAACGCTCGGCCATACTCAGTGGAAGCGACAGCAGCAGCCTGAGCAGCCTCATTCACGCGCTTCCACGCGGCGTCAATAATCTTCTTCTTCGCACGAGCAGCGACACCATACCGGTCAGACTCGACAGTGATCTTGATGCCAGCGACACGCCCATCAAAGCGAACAGTCTTTTTAGTCCTGGCCATTAGTGTCCCCCGTCTCAAAGTCACACAGCAGCGTCGGCTGCCACGGCAACGAGTCGAACACGGCGTTACGGACAACCAGCTTCAACCCATTCTGTCGGTGGTCAGCAGGAGACTCATTAATCACCACACGCATACCCTCTCCAAACGACACCCGCATCTCAGGATCACCCCACAGATGCCTGTTCACAATCTCATTCTTGTCGATATGAAGAAGCTGAATGCGATAAGCATGCACACCCGTCACTTCACCGGCCCACTCACGGTTACGAGCACGCCAGTCAACGTTAGGGGTAATGTTCGCCCACCCAACCCAGATAGGCAGATTCTCCTGATTATGCAATCCATGCTCAGGGTCCCACTCATGCTCGACAGAATCAGGAGTCTGATACACACTGATCTTGCTATCCGTCAACAATTCCAAAGGATAATGCGCAAGAGTCACAAACAATGGATGGATATTAGGGTTGATCGACAGCGCCATTAGAAGTTCACCACCCAATCAACAGGCTCATACGACGGCATGATGACATCAAATGACAGGTTGTTCTCGTCGTCTTCCTTTGCCTGCTCCCGCAAAGTCTTCGCGCGCTTCACAATGGCGTCGAGCAGCTTAGCGCCATCCGTCTGCTTATCATCAGTCTTCAAGACGAGAAGCTGCAATGCCTTATCCATGCCGATAGCGTCGCACGCATCAGCAGCGGCCCGCTTCACATTTCCATTGTTAACAGCAAGGAAAGCAAGAATCTCGTCATCCGTAAACAAATAGCGAGGCTCATTGCGAAGATCACGCAAGTCTTCCAACTTACGCAAGTCAGGAATAAGAACCCTTACCTGGCCAATAGGAGAAGTGTAGTCAATCATAATCTAAGTATAACTGAACCCCCTACAGCAAAAGCCATAGGGGGTTCAATCGATCCGTCAGGAGTTCAGGCCCGTAGACCCGATAACGCCATCATAGCGAACGAGGCCCGCGCCCGCAATCTGACGAATACGAATCTCGATGTCATCGTTATCGAACGAACCCTCATACGGGTTGACATCGCCACCACCAAGCATCTGGCCGGTCTTGTTATGGATGCGAAGCTCAGGAGCCTCACGACCCATCATTCCGGTCTTGGCCAGGACAGTCTTGCCATTAGCACGACCACCCTTAGGCAGAAGCACCCACGCCTTCTCGCCACCGACAACCGAGATGAGGTCAGAGGAAAGAACCTCCAAGCCCTTCAGCGGGTTCGCCTTAATCTCAGTGCGCTTGCCGACCTGCGTACGAATCTCGTTGATGAGGGTGTAGTTCTTGGCGACCTCGGCCAGCGCCGGGTTGGTCACCAGCACGAAACCCTCGGGGACGTACGTGGAGTGGCCATCACGGATGGTCGCAAGAGCCTGGTAGCGTGCGGCCACAATGGCATCGAAGCTCAATGCCGCGTTCTTCACGCCACCGACACCGCCAGCACCGGTACCACCCGTGAACTCGTCCGGCACGGTCGTGAAGTCAGCCTTGGTCTTATTGGCGTCGTTGAACACGTCCCCACGAAGAGACTTCGTGACCGGATCGAAAAGCTGCAGTAGAACCAGCAGGTCCTCAGTACGCGCAGCAAGCGTCGCCGCATCCTTCGGGAAGCGACTAATCACGTTCCACTCGTCGTTGATGAACGACTCGAACGAGAACTGGATGCGGGCACCGTGTTTAGCGGTTGTAATGAACGCACCTTCTGCCTGGTAGCTCATCGTAGGGTACGGCGTCAGCTCAGGAACATGAGGCAGCGTGCCCGAGGGGTGCTTGTAGCCGCCATTGTCGATGGGAGCAGTCGTCGTGTCAGGCTTCAGCGACAGGAGCGAAGCAGCGCGGAAGTCCGTCAGCAGCTCCTTGGCGGCAATATCGCCCCACATCGAGTTGTAAGAGTCGTAATACTCTTGGAACTTAACATTCGCAGCCTTCACGAACATGGGCGCGAGCTGGTCCGACGTAATAGCTTCCTTCAGGCGTGCCTGCGCAAGGCGGCTGCCAGTGAGTGCCTCCGACAGGCAGACATTGAAGTCGTTCTGATCCTTAAAATGCATGTTAAAGCCTCCTATCAGGCGGTCTTCGCAGGTGCGAGAACGACCTGCAGCTTCTGATCGACAGAAGCGGACGACACTGGCTCCTTCAGCCAGCCGATAATGACATCCGCACCGGTCTTAACGGTCGTGATAGTAGGCTTGGTGCCAGCACCAGTCGCAGCCTTCACGTACACAGGATCACCACACTTAGCGTCTGCAGTGACCTTAGCAACCAGCTCGAACACGCCGCCAGTAACACGCACCGAGGCGTATCCGGGGCCGTTCAGCCCATAGGTCGGTGCCGTCAGGGTCTCACCAAGAGTCTTCTCGGGCTCAGCAGTCGTCGGGCGAACCTTCGTCTGAAGAATGCCCGCAATGCCATTGGCCTTGTTAATGACAACGACATCACCCGGCTCAAGGTGGGCCTGCGCAGCATCGACAGGCAGAGAGAGAGTATCCGAGTACTCAAAAATCTGATTGTCATTGACGACAGGGACTCGAATAGGCATAACCGCCACAGTGATCACCAACCAATCTTGTTGAACGTATTGACAGGCTTGTCGTCGACAGGCGTGGCCGTCGATGCAGTAGCCTCATGAAGGTAGTGTCGCTCAGCCTCAATAGCCTCATCGACAGCCTTGCCAGCCTTCATGGCCTCACGCACACGAGTGACAGCCAGCTCAGGCAGACCGGACTCGGCGATCTTCTTGCCCGCTTCGATAGCCGAATCAAAATCAAGAGATGGCTTTTCAGCTGGCTCCTCCGCCTTTGACTCCTGAATAGTAGACATAGTGGAATCAAGCTTAGAACCAAGTGCTTCAATAGCAGAAGCAAAAGCATCCTTCAGCTCATCGAACTTGGACGAAAGTTCCTTGTCCACAGTTCCCTCCTTAACGTAATTGTTAGTACGATTAGATTCTAGCAGATCAGTAATAACCCCACCTGCACCCGGAGTAGTCACAAAGTCAACTGAACGCACTCCAGCAATAGGCGGAACAATCCCATTCTCGCTAATAGGGTCAGCGCACCAGGCATTAATGGAAACACCGATATGCTCCCACTTATCCTTGATCAACTCATTGACACCTGAGAACACCTTACACACAGTGTAGAGTGCACCATCTTCCCCGACAGTGGCATCCTCCAAGAAGACACCAGCATAGTCACGAATAGAACGCTCAGGGCGCTCCCACTCTTCGCTTTCCGTCGGATGGTCAATGAACATCTCAGTGCCCGCCTTGAACAAAGGCGCAGACGCAGCCAGGTTCTCAGCAGTGTAAATACCACTCGAACCCTGACCTGGCGTGATAATGCGAATCCGATACTTCCCATCACCCAGAGAACTAGCCTCCGGTAGGAAAGACTCATGCAGCTTATGCATCAGTACTCCTATCCCTATTGTCGTTTGTACCATCCGACAGGGGGCCGACACCTGTCGCACGCCCGTCCTTGGTCTCGTCATCACTCTTCGTCGTTGTCGAGACCTCTTCATTACCCTCATCGGGAAGTTCAGGCAAATCTTCCAACGGCAAAGACCCTGCAATCTTCAACAATTGCAGCACACCAGAACGCATCTCAACCTGATGCAAAGCACCATTCTGATACGCAAGAGTCAAAGACTGAATACGACGATGCGTCTGATCATTATTGATCGACCCATACTCGATCTGCGCCTTAATGCCAAGAGCCTGCGCAACCTCATTAAGCATGTCGATATGCAACTGACGACGTAGCTCCAACGCCTTGAAGGTCGGGTCTTCCAGAGCAGTCTCAGCGCCCTGTCGGCCACCGGCAGAACCATCCGTCAACAGTACCGACAGAGGGATGTCGAGCGCAGCCGACACCATAGCTGCCAAAGGCGTGCCAGCAGAGAAATCGACACCAGCACCCGCCTTCGTAATCGCCTGAATGTCTTGGCCAGCACCAATCGAGGCAGTGCCACCAACACCCATGCCAGCCATGCGCGCAGTCACGGCCTTCTGCTGCTTGGCATTCACGGACTTCGCCTTGAAAGCCAGACGCGACAAGGACTTCTGCATCATGCGTGCAATTTCCAGATGCTCCTTATAAGCCTGGGCATAATTCAACGCACCCATCAGATCAGGCTTGCCATAATGTTCAGCACTCAACCGGTTCACTGTCGTATACACAGCAGTCAGGCGGCGATTCACCTTATAGTCCGACGCATTGATTGTCACGCCCGTTCGATCCCACAGCATGTACCACTGAGGGTCACCAGTAGACGCCGAATTAATGAGTAGTGCAACGACATCCCCGGTGATGTCATCAGTAGCAACACCACCAAGACGCATCAAAGGAATAGACATGACAGTCTTAGCTGCCTTATCGATCAAATAGATCACGCAACCATCCGTGTTGAACGCCTGCTCATCACGGACCCTCGCCTGCACGCTAAAGCACTGCTTCGCGTTCTCATCAATCACCTTACGCGCGGGCCTCGTCAAACCTTTGTAGACAACCGGGTCCCCCCACATATAGGCGTTGCGGACGACAAGCCCGCGTTTAACAATCGGATTCAGCGTGGCCAAGCGACGTGCGCGTGCTGAGTGATCCCGGATCACATCAAGAGTAATCAGGGAATCAGCACCTTCGACAGCAGACAAGGACAACCACCCAATGTCCTCCTGTCGAAGGCGGGCAAGGGACTCAGAATAAGCCCCCAAAGCCTCGGTAAGTTTCTGCTCGTACTTCATAAACCAAGCCTATCACGCAATAAAGTAAGCCAATTCGTCCTCAAACATAAAGTCTGTAAAGTCATCGGCATCCAACAAATCGTCCGGTGAAAAGTATTGTCCCTCGGAGTCACCTGCCATAATTGCGCCAATGTTTTGGTATGCATAAATAACAGCATCAAGAACGTCAGGGGACTTAATGCCACGCTTACGCATATTCTCTTTCGACTCAATGAGCAGCGCGGACCCACGGTACTCATATTTGATCGATGCAATCTCGTTATGCAGCTCGTCGTCGTCAGGAAGATACACCCTTCCATCAGCGACAGCCTTGGCAAACTGGTCGTACATGGCTGCACGGTAGTTGTACCACTTCGTGCTATCACCTGACTTCGCGTTACCGTGAATGCCGACGACGGAAATGGTTGGCGGAACGAAGTTGTAGATGCTGTCGAGCACTGATGCACCGACACCAATAGCGTCAATACGGATCTCGACAGCCCCCATCTCCACGGCCAGTTCGCCGACCTTGCGTGCAAGCTCAGGACCATTCAAGCCCTGATACCGGCCATGAATCCTGATGTAGCCGCCCTGGTTCGACACGATCACGGAACTGTCGGAACCGTACCGGGCCACATCGACACCAATCGTGATCGGCATGCCCTCATCCGGCTCGGAGGTGTCGTAGGCTTCCATGGACTGCATGACGCGCCCCATGTTGAACAGGCCATCGTCAGACACGTCAGGGAACTCGCCAAGGACACGTGCGACAAAGCGGGGGTCATCCTCGCCCCATTCCTTCTTACGCGCCTCAACCCAGTCAACCTGCACAAGACGAGTCGCGACTTCGACAGGCACGACTTCGCCCGTGAAGTTAGGCGTGTCGTATGCTCCGAACTGGATGATGTTCCACGAGCGTTCCTCTGGCTTCAGGCGCATCTCGCGCTTGTAGACCTCGGCCATGTAGCACGACGGGTCATTCGGGTTAGCAATGGCCAGGATGCGTGCAAACTTGTTCGTCGTGATGGCATCGGCTGCAGTGAAGATTTCCTTGGAGATGCCTCCGGCCTCGTCCATGATGACGAGGACGTACTGGTCGTGGACACCCTGAAAACCCGACTCGTCCTTATCGTCCGGCTTCATACCGAAAGCAATAGGGTCTTGGCGATCTCCCATCTTCCACGTCGCATCGGCGTTAACCTTGCCACCGATGCCAGCGTCAGCCTTGACACGAGGTATTTCTTTCCACAGGACGTTACGGACCTGTTTCCAGTTCGTCGCTGTGGTAACAACTGTCGTGTCATCGACAGGGTGGGTGTCTACCCACCAGTTGACAAGTGTAGCTGAGAGTCGGCTGTTATGGGTCGGCACCATGTGCTCACCAACGAGGTACATGTGACTCTCCGAGTCCACCTCAATACACTGGGTCGGCTCAGTCGGCACTGGCACGACATCGACAATGGTGCGAACAGTCTTGCGCGAAGACTGAGCGTCCTGTTCTGGCCGCTCAAGACTCTTCACAGAACCCAGTGTGAATGGGTCGAACGTAGGATTAAACACCATACGCCAGCGAGGGCCAACATCTTCACCATTCAGGTACGTTCGCTCCTTGGAGACAGAACAGCGCACACCAAGGGAACGAATCAGCTCGACAACTCCGAGTGCCAACTGCTCGTTCATGAGGTCAATGCCGACAGCAGTTCCAGTCTTTGTACCGGCGTTGAAACCATCAGTGTCCATGAGGCCGCGCAGAAGATCAATACGCTGCTCGATGGACGCACGCAGATACACCTGCGGAATGTGCTTGTTGTTCAGCACACCAAGCTCACGCAGCTTAGCCTTGTAACCTTGATGTGTAAAAGCAAGGCACTCAGCCGTATCTGAGTGATAAGAGTACTGACGAAGCTCAATGCCTTTTTCAGCAAAAATATCCCTGATATGCTGCTTTCGCTCACCAATAGTAATGCAGGGATTAGCCGAATAACCATCACCGAGCCACACACCAAGCACGTAAGGGTCAATCAACAGATCAGCTTCTTGTCCGACAATGGGCGCATTAATCGGAACGTAGTGGTTAGCCTGGTTCTGCTTGCCGTGTCGCAGCGACGACATGATCTCGCGCGTCTCACGGGTACGACCATAAGACCAGCCATTACGCCAGTCACCATCAATACGCTTACGCGCCTTCTTAGCCTCGTTGAAGTTAAGCGTCACCCATTCATGGGCCAAGGGGCAGATAACCTCGGCACCATCGTTGAACACCACCTTAACCAAGGGGATATTCCAAACAGGTGACTTAGCAACAACCTTCGTAGGCTTACCATTCTCATCAAGAACATAGTCACCAACGCGAAGTTCACCCATTGTCGTCCAGCCAGTAGGAGTAGGCAACGGCTCTGTGACACGCGTCGCCTTGCCTGCCCCGTTCCCTGTAACCACGAGGGTTTTTTGATATTGAACAACAGACTGTGAAACTTCACGCTGCTTAGACCACATGAACAAACCATGGTCCTCAGCCCACTTAGCAGGGTTGTTGCGCCATACTTCAAGACGCTGGGCGTCGGAGAACTTTTTGGCGACAGCACCAAAAGGTAGCATCAGTTACCCTCCATCTCGACAGTAGCTTCAAGCAACGCCGCAGGCTTATTCACAGCCTGAGAGAACCAGTCAGCCTTGTTCGTCTCCAGGGCGCGCTTCGCCTCAGTGGACAAATGAGGATACACAAGTGCCGTGTACTCTTCGAGCACCTGGTTGGTGAACGACAGCATGACTGCTACCTGCTTCTCCTCGATCACCCGAATCTCATGCGTCACGGTCTGTCGCTTCAGGTTGGCAACCTCAGAGATTTCACGCAAGACCGCAAGAAGCCCCTGAATGTTCGCACCCCAATTGCCCTTATCATCAGCAAGACCGAACATCTCAATCTGCGAGTAGGCCATGTCAACGAGTGCATCAAGGCGGTCAAGCTGCTTGATGCGCATGTTGCGAGGTGAGAGTTCCTGTCGGCTGTCATAATATGCCTGCTCGATAATGAACAGCTCGTCCGACGTAAAGCCCGTCGCCTCAATGATCTTGTTACGATCAGCGCCACGCTTCAGCAACGACAGGGCAGCATCTCGCCGCCCCTTCACTCCTGGGTCATCACTCGTCAAAAGCGTCCGAGATTCGCTCATTGAACTCACGAATAACCACCTCGATAGTCTTCTGGAACTTATGATCCAGGTATGCATACATGCCAGTCATGCCAACAATCAAGCCGACAAACACACCAATAAGAAATGACATTAATCCTCCTTAGGTACTGAAGGCAGGTCCTCTACCTTCGCACCGGCCTGAATAGCTGCGACACGCACCGCATAAGCATGCTCCTTCCACAGGAACGCTTGCGTGCGAAGATCAGCCTCGAGATCTTCGCGCGCCTCTTTAATCTCTTGGGCCTTCTTGTAGCGTTCGACACAGAGGTCAATGGCGACCTTACCGATAAACGTTGCAACAGAGCACAGTACTCCAACGATCGCAGTATTCAATGGTGCTCCTAGTTGTTGATGGCCGCCAAGTACTCATTGCGGGTCCTCATGTACTTCTCTTCAGCCTTTTCCAGTTCTGTCTTTGGCAAGACGCCGGGGCGATACGAGTAAGGCCATACCCGCAAAGCCCTAGCCAGGAAAAACAAGCCGATAATTACCGATAAGATAATAACATGCAAGGGCCACCTGACATGGGCCGTTGGCAGCAGCAACTCGTCAATCGAAATCAGCAGCATGCCAACAACCGCTAACAGCGCCGCAGGGCCCTCTAGCCACCAACTACCCCTCCACGCGGAAGGCGCACCAAGGATTCCCGACACCAGCATGAAGGCACCCGCCGTAATAACGACCAATGGTAGGCTTCCCATGCGCAAAAGGAACATGCCTCCAGCAATAGAGATAAGGCAGTAGATCACCACCATAACGGCCGTTACCGAGCGAGGCTCTTCCATCGTGCTAAATATACTTTTCATACCAATAGTATAAATGACCACCCCACTGAGTAATGTGGGGTGGTCATTTAAGATCACGGATGAACGACACTTGGCACCGACGCCATCAAGCCCGTAGCACCTCTAGCGAGGGCCGTATCAGCCTGTTGTCGAGTTGTAATGATATGCGCAATCAAAGGCTTGCCCGTCGCCTTGAGAGTGTCCCACACGCCCTGCTCAGCATTCCATTCCATGCCCAACACGTCAAAGAGCGACAGGTCCGCACCAGCAACCTCATTCGGGTACATCATGCACATGGACTTGTACCCCTTCGCCTTCGCACGACCAGCGACACCACCATTCACAAACTGCTTGATCAGCACCCGATCCTTTGCATTCGGGATGGTGTCGAGGTAGTCGAAGAGTGCCTGTTCCGACTCCATATCCCCCTGTGAACCAACCGGCTTACTAGACGTAACCTTATGGTCAATAGCCAGCACAATGTCACTACCGACCTTGTTGACAACATCAGTCAGGCGCATGAAGCCTCCGGATGCCTGCTGCAAGCCCGAGAGCACAGACCAGGGGGTGTTCCAAATCTGGTAGGCCGTACCCGGCACTGTACGGGTCGTCACCCAGTCGTGGATCAGCACGAACTCGCCGGTCGCGCACTGGCGCACCGACAGCTCCAAGGCCTTAAATCCGGCCTTCAATGACTCTGTGAGGCCCTTTTGAGTGAACTCCGGGTACTCGGTACCGCCAAGCCTGTGAGCCACGTAGAACGGCTTAGAAGCCAGGAAACGGTCAACTGCACTACCGACAGGTACAGGGGTAGGCTTCGACACCCTACGAGTGCCAGCCACCCACCTATCACCACCATGGGCACGTTCCCACATCGTGCCACGAACGTCACCACCAGTGCGACGTAGCCACAGATCAGGCACCAGGGATCACCACCTGAACACCAAGACCGTTCGTCGCCTGAGCGTTCGGGTATGTAAACACCGTGTCCGTGCCACCCTTACCCTGCGCAACCGCCACAGTCTGGAAGTTAGCGCCAGACTGAGCCGCGAACTCAACCATTTCCCAGCCCTCACTCAGTGTGATCTGGCTACGAGTCTCATCAGACGCTGTACGCTCGAACGCGTACGCCAGCACAAGACCCGAGCCTGTCGCCTTCGGGGCCGTGACCGTCGTGGTCTCCTGTGGTTCTTTCGTCCTATCCTTCGTGGCGCCTGCCGTAGGCGTGCCACCGCCGCGCACCGACAGGGCCACATAGCCTGCCTCGACAGCCTTGGCTGTCTTCAAGACGATAGCCTCACTCCACGGCCCGTAGGCGATAATGGACTGCTGGGTACCGACCCAGTATGGTTCGACAAGCACTGTCCAGCCTGCAGGCCACGTGAACACCTGATCCGACAGGGCCTTCACGTTGAGCGCGACAACAACCATGTCCCCGGCCTTGCCATCGACAGTGACCGTGCCTGTGTCGCCCGTGTACTGCCCGCCCACGTGAGCAATCAGTGTCGGCGTCGTTGCAGCGTGTTCAATAAGGAAGTAGTAGGAGCCGTCAGGCAGTGCCTCAGCTTCCACCTTGGAGGACACCACATGGATCTCAGGACGCGTCACGTTGACGTTAACGACAGGGGCAACCGGGTGAGGCACAACAGGTGTGTTACCCACCAAGGCACTCAGTGACACCTCCTGATCAACCGCGAGGCCGATCTCCTTCTCCACGATGACACCGCTCGGACCAGTGATACGCACGTCGTACGTGCCTGGTTCAAGGTCGATCGACACAGGCTGCATCGTGTTCTGTACAATGTAGCCGCCAACCAGGATGTCAGTGACAGGATTATTCGAGCCGACAGGGTTAGGCTTAGGCGTCACGTACAGGCTGATCATCACGTGATCACCCGCAGGTGTCTTAACGCTACCGACAATGCGAGGCATTGTTTAACTCCTTAAATAAATGTGAATAGTAGTGTGGCCCCGTCACCTAAGCGACAGGGCCACATCTTGTTAGTTGTTGTCGCCATCAACCGTTCCATAGGAAGGCGCCAAATAGGTACCACCCGTATGAACAGTCGCGACGAGCAGGCCAATCACGGACAGAATCTGCTGAGCAACCGTAGACCACTGCTCCCAGGACTCAGCAGTCCAGCCACCATAGGCAACACCAACCATGCCGATAGCAGCGAACAAGCCATAGAGTGCTTTGCGACGCTCCGGGGTGAGAATCAGCCACTTCGTGCGATCAGTAGTAAGAACGACATTCTTCATCTCAAGAAACCTCCTACTCAGATTCTACCAGCTTCACAATACCATCAGCGTCCTGTTCGACAACAACCCGGCCACGAAGAAGCTTGCCATCTTCACCGAAAATCGAGCAAGCACCATCAAGACGCGTCTGGCACAAGCCGACAGCCATCGCACCCGTATCAGTCAAGAAGTAATCGTCCCCCTCATACGACAGCCACCCAGTACGCATAGCACCATTAGCCTCAAGGAAGTACCACTTACCCTTAAGCTGCACCCAGCCGGTCTGCATCTCGCCCTTCGAGTTCAGGTAGAACCAGTGTTCGCCATCCTTCACCCAACCGGTCTCCATAGCACCATAACGCCCATCATGAACCGGGTGTAGGTAGTACCAGTTACCGTCGATGAACTGCCAGCCAACCTGAATCCAGCCCTTCTCATTGGCGTAGTACCACGAACCGGCGACAGGGAACCAGCCAGTCTCGAAGTTGCCACCAGGCAGTCGATACCACCAGCCGCCATCCTGCGACACCCAGCCCTCCTTGTTCAACAGCTCAAGGTCAAGGTCGTCGTAGTACTGCTGAGCCTTCTCAATGTAGTCGTTCGCATACATATCACGCAGCGAAGCCGGGCAAGCAGTCGAGTAGAAGTCACTATGGGGGAAGACGTTCACTCGCCACTGCGGACGGCCCAAGCCGTAACCTCGACACAAGGCAGCAGTGAGGTGCGCACCAGCATCCAGCGTCTCTTCACTAATGTCCCACCCGCCATCAGCACCAGTGGAGTTCGCGTGCTCAATACCAATCGACTTCTTGTTCACGCCCGGGCAATGCCACGCCGTGTCGGAGTCATGGACATACTGGCAAATATTGCCATCAACGTCCACATCATAATGCGCACTCGTACCATTCGAGCTGAATGCGCCATACACGCCACTAAAGCTCATCGCCTTACCAGCGTTATGGTGGACAACAACACGATCAAGAGCATTACCACCACGCCCCTCATCGAAGTTGTCAATCCACATATTCGTGTCGGCAACGAGGTCTTGCCAATTCATCTCTTCAACTCCCAATGTCCGAAGTCACTCAGTTCCGTTTCAATCATATCAGCAAAGAACTTCTCCCCCACCTCGGTCACATACGTCTGCCAGTGGTAGCTCGGGCGCTGACCGCCACGAGTGATAGCACGACGCAAGCCGAGCAGCCCTTCAGCCTTCGGTGTTGGCACATTAATACCGCCACGGCGCTTCAGATAACCCTCACGAGCCAGCAGCCTAATGACCTTAAAAGCCCCAATACTACCAATGCCCCTAGCAAACTCAAGCAGACTAAGCTCCATCACACACCATCCACATCAGTAAAGAAAGCAGCAAACGGATCATCACCCGGATCAGCGAACATGACATCAACAGGCGCAGGCTCAGTATCGACAGGGCGCAGAACATCCTTCGGACGACGCATCGACTTCAAAATAAGCGTCCAGTCAATAGGCAGGTGATCATTCAGCAGGATCATGTCCTTGATATTCAGACTGCCGCGGACCAGCTTATTGTAGAAATACCGATCCGAGGGTCCCCCAACCTTGCGCCCATCCTTGAATGCCGACAGGCCCGCGTCAACGAATTGCGCAAGCACAAGCGCTCGAAAATCATCAAGACGAGCCTCGACATCAGCCGGGTAATCCATCTTCTTGCGCGATGCGCGCGCATTCGCCATCCGCGCACGCGCAGCTTCCAGCTTCACAGGGTTCTCGATTTTACTCACTTGCCAGCCTCCTTCTTGATCAAATCAGGACGAAACCCCGACCAATGCTTCACGATAGCCCCCTTGGCATCCTTCACAACAACGACAGGGGCCTGACTGTACCCGAGGCTCTGAATGAACGACAGAGCCTCAGACACGTCCACACTCTCGTGCGGGACACCCAGCCCATTCAGCTTGCGGTACGTAGCCACACACTGAGGGCAACGAGGCTTAGAGTAAACAGTAATACTCAACTTCTTCTCACTTTCCAGTCGAACCAAAGCCGCCCTTACCACGTTCTTTCGTGGACAAGGCAGGCTCAGCGTACAATCCAGACAGGTTTTCTAGTCGCAGGACCACGATCTGCGCAATGCGCTCGTGCTCTTCGAGAACAACAGAGCTGTCGGTCAGGTTATGCAGTGGCACAAGAACCTCACCCTCATACCCGGAGTCGATCACACCGACACTATTGGCGAGGATCAGGCCCTTCTTGTGCAGCGACGAGCGGGCAAAGACAAGGCCGACAGCCTCTCTGGGGATGTCGAACATTTGCGGCGTGTAGCCCGTCTTCACCATGATGGTCTCATGAGGGCAAATGATGTATGGGATCGATACCTCCAAGTCCGCCCCCGCGTCGCCGTCATGCTGCCTGTAAGGTCGCATTTCTTTCTCCTTCCTCTTTGTTGGTAATAATGTGAGGGCCCGTCATATATTCGACAGGCCCTCAGTGTCCGTGTCGTTGTAGTCGAAGTTTCATGTTGTCTCTCCTTTCATTGTGGTGGTCCCCTTGATGAGAGTCGAACTCATACTCCTTACTGGAACCCGGGTTTGAGCCGAGCGCGTCTGCCTGTTCCGCCACAAGGGGTGGTGCCCCTCAACATTCACCGTCCCTTGCTTCCAAGGAGTTGAGGGGCTATTCAGTTATGTGTTCAGCCTAGCACTAGTACAAACACTATGCTTCGTGACCTGGGCCAATCAACACATTGACGTAATCCTGTTCCTGGATCAAGGCAAGAAGCACGTCAGCATCATGCAGGATACCTTCAGCCTCAAAGCGGTTAACCGTCACCCAATGCTGGTCAGTCACCTTCAAGAATGCACCGTGCTTCTCAGTGACAACGACACTGCCCTTGGGCGTAAGGTCATTGAAGTGCTCACAACTCAGGATAGTTGCGGCTTCTCGCTTGCCGACACCCCCTACATACAGGATCTTCACCTTATCAAGGCCCATTGTGTGAAGCTTCTTGTAGCCGGTTCGCACCTCATAAAAGGTGTCAATGTATTCCTGGTTATTCATTACTTTTCTCCTTCCAATAGCTATCCCAATAGCCGAAGAGACAGCATGAGTGCACCAGCTTACGGTTCATTCTCTTTTGCAAGATATTCGACAACAGTCATTGCATGGCAATACTCATGAGTTGCATACGCAGCATAAGCGTCAGCCTCATCTTTGGTTTCAAAAAGACCAATGATGCCAGGGTCATCACAGTCCAAGTCCCATACAGCGTACAGTGTATCCAACAATACAATTCTCCTTCAGGTTGTATTCGACAATGTAAGGCTCAAACTTCTGATCATTCAGCCTCTTTAAGCGACACTCAGCAGCATCATGATTGCGAAACTAATAACAGCAGTTCCGATGATAATGCCTGCCACCATACTATGCTCGACGTCTTTCAATTGTCACCAACTCATGAATGGAGTCCACAGTAACCTCTAGAACCATCATATATGGTGCCTCTTTCAAGGGCACCCCAACCTCGACAGTAAAGGCTTCAGAGTCATCCCACGCTGTCTCCAAGTCATAGCGGACAAACGCTTGCTCGTGCTCAGTGAACAGGCTGAGGACATCATTAATGCAGATCACGCGCATTCACCTCCTGCATCGAACGCCATGTAATCCTTCGACAGGCCAGCATCACTATTCTCCTTTTTCATGCCATCAATCAGTCCAAGAATCCCCGAGGGGGGGGGGCAGTAAGCCCCTCAAAGAAACCAAGGATATAGTCTTCCTCAGCTCTTCACATTCGCCTTCGACACCGCACACATCCTTCAGTAGTGCATGAGCATCGACAAATGCAGCGCGGCGGATAACCTCAGCAGCCAGTTCGATAGTGTTCTTCATCAGATAATCCCATAGTGGACGACACGCACGAACACCATGAGTCGAACTCCTCGTGGGTGTACGTATGACCTTCTCATTATGGCCACCATTATCAATGACGCGCATTGCTTCCCAGCTGCCGACAGTACCTGGCTCGATGTCCATCATGATTCATCGACACTCAAACTGCGTGCTGGTAAGGTCGGATGTGTTGGTGGCTTCCTCAAGGTTTTTGACGAATGCCTTGTTGTTCTCCTTATCCGTGTTGGTGCCCAAGGGGTCAAACAGGATCACGGGCAGGTTGTTAGGGTCTTTGCGCATCCGGCCTGCGAACTGTTCGTGGCTAAGGTAGCGGCCTGTCTTGGCGTGTATCCACTGGTGAGGGCCCTTTGTGGCATCGACAAGCACGAAGATGTGGTTCCTGATGCGTACGACAGTGCCGGGGACCATGTTGTATGCGCTGATCCTTTGTGGGTTGTTGTCGGGTGTTGGGGTTTTGGCGATGAACTCGCTGGGTTGTAGGTCGTGGACCATGTTTTCTCCTTTCGTTGTTGATACTCATATCTTAGCAGCCAATCATTGAGTATGCAACGTGACTTGACCCATAGAAAGGTGGGTAGCCACATAGAAAGGTGGGTATGACACCCCCGCCCCTCCCCTTCCTCATATAGCATGTGATTTTCTATTTGTCAAGTCGAGGGGCCCCCAAATCCTCTCCTATGCTCCTATATCATGTTTTCCTGAATTTGTCAAATTATGCGCCCCGGGTCAAATGTGTAAAGACAATCCTGTCACCCTGTCAACCCACACCCCCCTCCAACTCGCGTGACTTGCATCATATGACCCCAGTCACAAATCAATGCTGCGTGACTTGCATCATGTGATGCATTTCATACTGCGTAACCTACATCACATGATCTGCATCACACTTTTCATGCTGCGTGACCTCCCTCACGTACACCTGCGTGACTTACATCATGTGATCCCCATCACCTACGTGACCTATCCCATATGATCTACGCCACGTTGATGACCTAGGTCACATAAATGAGGATTACTTGGAAATTATACCGTGGTTAATTCGTGACCTCAGCGTTATCTTTTGGAACCCTTCGTGACCCACGACCTAGGACTAAAGACCTGCTTCGTTATTCGCATCACATGATCTGGATCACACTCCGTGACCTGTATCATGTGATAGACACCACAAGCACAAACCCCCGTTTTTACCCAAGTCTTTTTCCTGCGTGACTAAACACACGAAGCACAAGTAAAGTCGTGATTACCTTCGTATCAACTTGCACGAACTGACATGATCTAATCGTCAAAGTGCCAGGAGAAAAAATCCTCGCGAAAACCCCCTTTTCGCTGATTATTCCTAGATTTTTTTATTGAAATACAATCAGCAAATTATTACCTACAGAGAATAGTTATAAAACATAGTTGTAATAAGCATGTTCTATATACAAGATGTTCTAAGAAAGAAAATATTCTTAATACTATAGATAATATTATTACTAATTAATAAAGTTATAACGCCCCTAAAGATGTTGCACTTCTATCTTCTCAAGTGGTCAGTTTTCGACCATCGCAAAAAAACGCCCTAAACGCCCTCTCACGCCTTTTCAGACCCCTACCTAGGCCATGACACTACCCCCACCCTAAAACTCGCTCAGATCGCCTTCTAGACCCCTTAACGGCGGTCCTACCCCCACACCTCGCCCTCCCGATCCGAAATCCGTCACGCCATGTACACGCGTATAACACAACCAATCAAAAAACACAAAAGCGTTCCGTATTGTGAGATGTCAAGTGACAGCATGCCTCAAGCTTAAAGTGTTATCTCTTTCACTGCTAAAAACCCTTGACATTCTCTTTTCAAGGGTATAAACTACCAGGGTCACCGCCCTCAGTATGTGTAGAACACACACACAGCACGACGAAGACTTTGAGGGGGTGTCGAATATAAGGGCATGGCCCGCACACCGCACAACAGGCATGCTTATAGGCCGCCTAACACGGGTTAGCATGGCTTCAGGAACCAGACCAGCGAAGACTTTGAGCAAGGGGGCTGTCGAATATAAGCGCGTGAGCGCACCGGCACAAGCGAAGCAAGGGCCCGCACCTCAAGCCACTGTCGATAGCGCATAAGCCCTCGGCTCACACGCTCCTTTGCCCCGCATGAGCATTGAAGCTATCAGCGCCCTGTGCCCACACCTCGGCTATATGTGTACATGCCGATAGCGAGGCAGCCCCTGTCGAAGGCCATACGGGGCGCCCTCGGCTCACATGCACACAAGCCCGTGTCGTCCCCTTATGGCTGGGTCGTTGCCCTGTGAGGCCCCCTTGGTGTGTGTATGCCCCTTACTACGGCCCCGGGTGTGCGTGTGTCGTTGCTCCTCCTTACGGCCCCGGCTGTGTCTTCCTCAGGGCTGTGCCCCTGTGTCGTCGTTGCCCCTGTCGAAGGCGCTAGCAAGCCACACCAATGATGTGACGCAGGTCACGCATACTTGAGTTGACACTCTGACAGACGCTGCGCTAAGCTTAAGTCATCGGCAAGGGAAACAAGCCAAAAACCGCCGCGAGGCGGGCAAGCCCTTTGATCCGAACGATCTTGACTGTAAACTCAATGACGTGGAAGGCGACGGCTTGCACCGTCGCGACGGGGTTGGCACCCCTGTCGAAGGCTTCCACAGGCCAGATGCCAGCGCACAGGGTAGCCGCCCACCGCGCTGCATACTCAGAGCCGCGCCCCTGTCGTTCGCAACGACGTGGCGGGTGAAGGCAGGTTCGATTCCTGCCCGGCTCACGATGTGACACACGTCACGAAGCTTCCAGTTGACAGAGTGACAGCCTACGCGATAGGCTGTAGCCACAAGGTCAAACACCACACCGAAAGGTAACCACGATGACACACCTCATCACCCTCACCGACACCTGCACCCGCATGCCGCAGCTCACCCGCACCACAGGCGACTACGACAGCTTCAAGGAATGGTTCGCACTCGTACCCGGCTTCAACGCCTACGACGCAGCCAAGTGGGCTCAGCGCGTTTGCCGAGGCCTGAACGGCGACCGACAGGCACTGAGCCAGCTCGAAGACGCAGGGTTCGCCCTCACCGTCTACTGACCACCAACCAACGCCCGGCCCTGATCACAACCCACGCGGGGCCGGGCACCCCAAGGAAACCAGCAATGAACATCGCCGCCCTCGCACTCACCGCCCTACTCGCCACAGCACCTGTCGCCGCCACCGAAACCAACAATGACGGACTCACCGTCGAATACGTCCCCCTTGACCAGGTGCCCGACTGGTATACGACAGTCCCCTACATGCAGACCGGGGTATGCCTGATCACTGAGCAAGACATCACCTGTGCCACCGACACACAGTGGAAACGCGTCACCCTCCACGACAGGTACACGCGGGCACTGTACAAGTTCATCCGAAAGGAACCGACAATGAACCAGCTGACCACCCTCACCGACGTGTACGCCGAAATTAAGGCAGCTCTTGGCGAGCACGCCGACGATTTCAATATTGAAGGCATCGCCAACGACGCCTACATCTTCAACCCCACAACCAAGATATTCGAACCCTCCCCCACAACCCCGTTCTGGGCAGCTGTCGAAGCCAACGCGAACACGCGAGGAAACTAACATGCAAAACACGACGAGTGCGCACATCACCCGATGGACTGAGCACAAGACACCGGCAGGTCACTGGTCCGCCACGCACCACGACGAAGAGACCGAGGACTTCGCGCCTCACGAGCTGTCGAACTTCCTTAATACGAGGTTCCCTGGTGAGAGGCGACGCATGAGCTACTTCAAGCAGGGCTACCTTCCGCACCGGATCACCATACCAAGCCCAGACAAGCAGACACGTCACGTGTACACGATTGAGTACTATGACGGCGAATAGTCTCCAACAAGACATCCCCGCATCAATGGCGACAAAGCCGGGTTCAATCCCCGGGCGGGGAACGAAGCACCCTCAACAGGTGAGGGCGCTCAACCCAATACCGAAAGGTAAAATCATGTCGAAGACCTACAAGACCGATCCCTGGGACGTGAAGGAAGCGCGCGGTGTCGCGTGGCACCCCCGTGAGTTCCGCAGGGAGCACTCCCTGTACACCCGTCACACCCGGGACCTGAGCAAGCGTATCCGTGCTCGCGAGCGCCGGGAGATGCAGCGGATTACCCACGACCTTGAAGCGTGGGAGTCCTACTACCCGACCGGGGCAACGCTCCGTGAGTTCGAGACCGCTACGAACAAGGATGGGTGGCAGTACTGAAGAGCAACGGCCCCGGCTACTGCTGGGAGTCAATCACCAATCCCCTTTGATATGGCGAGATGCACCACCCATCAAGTGGGACATATGGGAAGCACACGCTGCCCGCATGCACGACAGGCGGGGGCGTGATCATGCCCTGAGAAGGGTATCCCGGCCCTGTCGGTAGGTAAATGTGGGTTCGACTCCCACGCCGGGAACGACAATCAGCGCCAACAGAAAGGAACACCAATGTCTACTACAGCCCTATCCGACAGCGCCGCACCTCATGAGCGGATCGTTGGTTGTCAGGAGGTGAGCCTGTGATGAATGACTACCTGAAGACAATCCTCAAAGCCCAGTCCCTCATCAAGCAGCTTCTGAATGACCCCACATTCGGCAAGTTCACGCTCGGGGACATTACGATTAGCAAGCCAGAAGACCTGGGAAAAAACTTTCGGCTCGGTACCCTCATTATGGTCGGTGTTTCGGAGTGGTTCCTCACCACTAATTCATACGGCCATGTCTGGCAGAACTATTCACAGGGTGTCGTCTTAGACAGTGAAGGCATGTACCTCCTTATACTGAAAACCATTGAGGAAGAAAGGGCCGTAGAGCTTCTACACAAAGGAGTGTGACATGACATCTCTGGATGCTTACAAGCGCAAGCTTGACTATCTTCGAGAGACTGCCGAGTTTCTTAAGGATGCCGACAAGGTGAGACTCAAGAGACCTCAAGGGACTTTCATCCCAATCCGAAAACCATCAGACCTACTTCTGGCGCCGGGGACTGTCATAGCCTGTTACTCCTCGGTAAGGGTGTTCATGCTTCGTGAAGACGGTCTTTGGTATAGCGACTGTGTTCACAGCCGTAATGGTGGCGTCTACACATGTGATGAGCTGTTCACATGCCTGAAAGGCTCATCGCATCCCTTTGAGATTATCCACGGATAATCTCATCCCTGTCCTCGTTTGGGAGGCTCGCTAGGTTCGATTCCTAGGCAGGGAGCGACAGAAAAACCAACCAAGACCGAAAGGTAAAACAATGCTGTCAACAATCTACGCACAGAAAATCCTTGGTGGCCATCCATCAACTGCATTCGTTGCGAGCGTGCTAAACGGCCCTGTCGATATTTGGGATCAGACCTGCACAGCTATTAACGGGTGGTGTGACAACGAAGCTGTCTACAAGGCATGGGATGCTATGGGGCGTCCCGATATGGAGGAATTCATGCCACCTAACTATGACCTTGTCGTTGATCCCGATATGCGCAGGGGCATCATTGCAGAGGCGCGTATTAGTGCCATTGCAATGGTCATTGAAGATCAGTTGTACAGTCTGATCATTGGCATGCTGTTCAGTGGGAAGCTTAAGGTTGTACCCGCTGCCCTTGTCGAAGGCCCTCACGGTGTCGGCTGGGTTGAAGGCGGAATTCCTGGGATCATTGAATGCGACTGCTACGTCATGCAAGGTGATGAGGAATGATCCCTAGTTGGCCTCCGGAGCCTCATTACGGACATGCATGGAAGAATCTGAAAGCATACATTTATGAACTGATGGGAGAGGAAGAAGACAATGCCTGATTGGTACGGGATTGAGGGTATCAAGTTTGAATGGCTTGGGCAACAGGATGCATTGCTGCATTACAAGGGCCATAGTTTCAATGCTAACGACTTACAGGACGGTTTGTGGGAGGTTTATCAGGAAGAAATAGAAAATGGGCTTTCTTCCATTGAGTGGGAAGAGTTCGTCATTGCCAATGCCATCGGCTATTTGGAAGACCTTATCTATTCGGGAGGAGAATACTAACATGACTACCATCTGGGATATTGCTGGCTTTACTAGTTGCATTGCCATGCTTGGTTTGGGTATTGCACTACTAGTAACAGCCAAGAAAGATGTAGCTGCTAACATCCTTGGCATTGTCTCTGTGATCCTCGGAACAGCGTGGGGATTCGTCTTCCTCGGTATGCTGATGGGTTGGTGACTAGCATGTGGGAAGAATTGCTGAACATCATTAGCGACAAGGCTTACCCGCTTGAATCTATGCAGGAACATCTCGTCGGGTACATTAATGATGCGACAGGTTGGGACCTGACAGTTATCAACCCGTGGTTTGTTGAACGAGGGTATGAGTTCGTTGGCTACTTAGACCTGTTCAGCGAGAACGAACCGTCAGGCATCTTCGTTGCTGTCGAAGGTCTCGTATGGCGGTCCAACACCAACACAGCCGACAACCAACTGTACTGGTATTTCGAGACCGAAGCGAGCGAAGGTGTGAACCTCGATGACATGTGTTTCCTACATGGCTGGGCGCACCAGTTCATCTGGGACTCAGAAGATAAGAAATGCTACATCGTGAACATTGCTGAATGAAAGGAACAAGAATGTACGGAAAGATTGACCCTGAACTGCTTGTCGATTGGGAGCTGCGAAAGTCATATAGCCCTGAAGAGCTTGGGATTGAACCAGACTTATGGGATTACGTCAAGAAAGATGGTTCCCTCATGACTCTCGAAAGCCTTGAGGATGCTTGCGTGCAGGTGTTCGACAAAGCGAATAAGCCTAGTCTCATCTTTGGGAAGGTCTACACTGCGAGTCAGGTTGCACGCGAAGTCGCGTGGGACGATTGGAGCGACTATGTGAAGGATACACTGTCGACTATGTGTGTCGAGGGCGTTATCCGTCGGATTAACTGAAAGGAAATCAGGCAAATGAAACGTCTTGGTATTAGCAATGAAACACTCAGAAAGCTTGCACTCATTGGCGTTGTCGGTGCTTACAGTGAGAAAAATCGTATCTATTTCCTACTCAAAAACAACCAAGTTATTGAGTTTAGGAACAACGGAAAAACTAATAAGGATCACACCATTAATCAACAAAATGCGTGGCTATATGGTGGCAACCCCTGGTTTGACGGTAGAATTGACGATTACGATTTTTATCATGATTACTCTTTCGCCGATAAAACATCTGTGAGGCACTTGCTTATCAAACTTCACATTGGTGATTACACCTATTCCCTCATTTCAGAATTGGGATGGAAGTCTGCAAGCCTCGGACTCACGGCCCATCTAGAGGTATTCCATTGGGATAGTCTGGAAGAATGCTTTGGTGACACACATCAAAACATTGAATGGATGAACAAAGACAACCCTAGTACTCTGTGGTAAGGCAACAGAAGGAGAAAAACAATGAACATTGAAACACTCGTTACACGTATCGTCAAGCTCAATACTGAGATTGCTGAGCTAACCGAGGCCCGTGACAACCTGAAGCGGGAACTGTGCGCAGCCTTCCAACCCGGCGACAAGATCGCAGTAGGCGACACGTCCGTGTCGTTCATGGTGCGACGCACAGTTAACCCGGCGGCGGTTGAGAAGATGGCAGCTTTCAAGAAGCTGCCTAAGGCAGTGCGGGAGGCTTGCTACGACAAGCCGAAGTTGAACACGCGTAAGCTTGCAAGTCTGGGTCTGATTGACCTGGAACCTGTCACCAATGTGTCGGAGGTCTACGTGACGTTCCGATGAAATGGAAGGTATACGGCGCGGGCGGGGGTTACACCCTTGAACAGGTGGAAGCCACTGCTCGTGCCCTGGAAGACAGTGAGCTTGTTGAATATTCGACTCAGTGGCTTGAGTCTGTTCGACAGATGAGAGCGGCTGAAATTATTCACAAAACACTGGGAACAGGGCAAGAAATCGAATTGCCTAACGGCATCAGCATCTATATTGAGGAGAAAGCGCAATGCTAAAGGATTGGGTAGAAGGATCTACCATTGAACTGGAAGAATTTAAGGAAGACATCTTCTACGAGCATCACTATGATTGTGATGACCCTGACTGGGAGACCGTACACGACGACTGGATTCGTGGGCTTGGCTTCCATCAGTGGTGGAACGAGATGCTTCCTTCCCTTGGTTATGAAGAGTACACAGGCCAGGATGGCAGGTTCCTGTGGGTGAAGGATTGGGCAACCCTCGTTGTCATCCCCGGCGTGCACGAACTACCTGCATGTGACATCAAGGCAATATTCAATGAGGATAGCCTTGAAGAAATTGAATACGGAGAAGGTGTCGTTAAGGATCGCATCTTCTATGCAGAAAATATTGCAACAGAAAGGAACTGACATGTCTCTAGATGAAATCACTACAAAGTACCAGCAGGTTTGTGTCAAGGCTGTCGAAGCTGCTATCCGACAGGTGGCTGCAAAGCATGACATTAACGAGCTTGTTGACCAGGAATTCTACGTAGCAACCTACCTGTATGATGGGACTGACCTGACTATTTGTGCTGAGGTTGGGCGTGACGGGTATTGGGGCATTGAACGCCCTGAGACGGATGTGTCGGCCATCAATGAGGATCTGCAGATTGCCTTGGATAAGCTCGGACTAGATGTCATCCTTAATGCCATGCTCACACAAGATATGGAATCCACTGGACAGGTTGTTTTCTGGGAGCTGGGCTAATGAACAATGATTGGCCTAAGTACCAGATGTACGATGGAGATGGGAGCATTCCTTACCAGGGACAAGACTCGGGGTTCATTTGGGTAGAAGAGAACGGGGTCATCATGTGCGACCCCAAATACACGCTCATTGACTTTGAGACAGAGTATGAGCTTACTGAAGACGAAGTGAAGTCACTAGAATATGCAGAAGGCATTGTCAAGGATGGTGTCTTTTATGTGGCCTCAGCAAGAATTGAAGGAGAATACTACAGTGCAGACTGATTACTCGGAGATTTGTTAAATGACATTCACCCCCCGCCTCTACCAGTCCCGAGTATTGGAAGGGCTAGCAAACTCTAAGACGCCTTTCACGGGACTGGTAGGCGCTGGCCTCGGAACAGGCAAGACCGCTGTGTCGGTGTGGAATGCCATGAACGCATTCGGGGATACAACCAAGGATCAAATCATCCTCGTGGTTGCCCCTGTCCGCACTGAATCAGGATGGCGCAAGCACTGGAAAATGCTCGCAGGTCTCGACATGGTCACCCTGTCGGGGAAGAAAACTAAGGCTGCCCTGAGAGTATGGGACAACCTTGAAGCCCGACAGCCCGGCGTCTACTTTATTACCTGGGAGCTAATGCGCTCACGTAACAAGGAAAGGCGCTGGGACGGCAGGGCTAAGAAGATGGTCTACAAAGCCATGAGCAAGCCATTCTACGGTGCCCGGTTCGGCATGCTCATTGCCGACGAATGGCACCGCGCGTGCAACCATTCTTCCCTGAACTTCGCTGTCGCACGCAATATTCAAGCCAAATACCGGCTCGCCTTGAGTGCGACACCGGCAGGGAATAAGCCCTGCAACATCTGGGCGGCCCTCAAGTTCCTATGGCCTAACCACTATGGTGGCTACTGGGACTTCTGTGCCAGGTTTTTCACGGAAGAGTTCAATGCCTTTAGCTCTTTCGGGAAGACTTATACGAGCGAGAAGCATCCGGGCATGGTGCGCCGTGGTGCGCCATCGTACCATGAGGTGTCTCAGGCTGAGGCAAACCCGGAGCTACCCGGCGTGATTATTCACCGTGTCGAAGTGGAATTGTCTCGCACGCAACGCAAGCTGTACAACGACCTGGAAGAAAAGGCGTTGACATTCCTGGGAGATAAACCACTTGCGTTGAGTATTCCCATGGAGCTTGACCTGAGGCTTCGACAGATGACACTGGGAGTGCCCTCATTTAACGAGGACGGGACTGTCGATTACCACGAGGATTGTAAGTCCTCAAAGCTAGACGCGATGATGGATGTCATTGCTGATCTTCCTGAGGATGAACCTGTCGTTGTGTGGGTACACTCCCAGAAGTTCATCAAGGCAGTGTTGCACCGTCTGCGCAAGGCTGGTATCTCGTGCATTGAGGTGTCTGGTAAGTCCCGTGGTGACTTCCACACCATGATTGACGGGACAGTCCGTGCCATTGTCGCTCAGCATGAGGCTATGAGTGAGGGTGTTGATGGACTCCAAGACGTGTGTCATACGGAATTTTGGCTGAGTCAGTCAAACAGCTTGGTCATTAATGAACAGGCGACGGGACGACTTAATCGACAGGGCCAAAAGACTGCTGTCAACCGCTTCCTGATTCAAGCTATCAACACGGTGGATGATCGTGTGCTAGGCCGCTTGCAGGAACGGTTTGACAGACTGAAGGCCAGCGGCCTAATCTAGGAAAGAAACAATAACCGAAAGGAAACTACTATGCATGATCGCAAACAATACTCATTTATGGTGGCTGTCTCATGCGCCATCATGATTATTCCCGCCCTCTGGTTCCCGTCATGGGGCATGTACCTTGTGGTTGCTAGCATCCTCTGTCTTGCAGCCCTGCCAGTGCTCTGTGTTCTGTTCGTCCTCGTTTGGGTGCTCACTCGCTTTATGGTGAAGGGAGAAAACTGATGCAGATTATTGAAGTAAACCACAAGACAGTGGCCAACCTTCTGAAGAAGAGTGTGGAAGAGTTCTGGCTAGACGACGACAAGGATGCATATATTAAGTTCACTGATGGCAGTGTCGTCTGCATTCATGTGCTTGATTACAAGTGGGAGACCTATGTGGTATTGGATGGTCGGAAAGAAACTGAAGCCACTAACAATGGGACCTTATTCAGCGACAGCCAGGAAGTTCACCTATGGTACACCGCACAGGGGGATGAATCACTATTCACATCACGGACAGTGTCAATCGGCTTTGACGCTGTTAGGTACTACATTAGTGACAGGGTCGATTACCTAAGCCGACAGTATGTCCCGATTGTTGAATTTCATTACTATGAAGTAGGAGAAACATGGCAGTAAACATCAAGGAAATCTATAGCCCCATCCTTGGCTACGGTTGGGAGGATTTGCCGACTGACTACATCAAGCGGAAATATCTTCCTGTCGAAGATGGCATTGTCACCACTCCGAGTGGGGCAAAACTTGGGACAGCTTTCCTAGCAAACGGAGAGCTTCGTCTGATCAACCCATCTGCCACAGTGTGTGCACAGTGGTGGACGAGTGACAACGAGATGGCTGTCGTTGATCCTTTCAGTAACCGGGTTTTCACTGTGCCAACACTAACTGACCTGAAGTGTAACGCACGAGAGCTGGTGTCGAAGAATATTGACCTCGACGCCGCAAAGCCTCTTGACTTGTCACTCATGTGGGTGGATCATGACCGAAACGAGGTAGGGTTCTACAGGGGAGACTTCCCTGAGAACATTTGTCCCTACTCGGCACGGCTGAGTGGAATGAGTCTGCTTGCGCTTAAGGAGGATGAAGACGGCAACATGGTCGTTCTGAAGACTTCTGCACTTGCAAGGCTCATGAGGTATTTGAGTGGCAACACTCTCGCATTCCTTGATTACAAGTGGTCGCGAGTCCCGAAGATCATTGACACTCGTCTGGGAGTCACCGACTTCGGATACAAGGTTCTCGGATGGGCAGCTGCTATGTCACTGGAGCATAAGGAGATTCTTTCCAAGTGAGAGAGCTGGGAATCAAGGCAGCACGGGACGAGGCTAAGAAGTCCCGCTGCGACCGTGCGCATGTCGGGTGTGTGATCGTTGATCGTGCGACCGGTCAGGTGGTGTCGAGTGCTTTTAACGAGACGCCACCTGGCCTTGAGCCGTGCGACACAGGGGGTCACCGCATTGTCGATGGCCACTGCGTCAACACTGTGCACGCGGAACGGGGTGCCATCCGGAAGATGGCAGAACATGGGAGTGAATACACTCTCTATGTGACTCACTATCCTTGTCGTGGGTGCGCACACCTCATCTCATCTTGTCCTGAGATCGTGGAGGTGGTCTACCTCGGGGACTACAACAACTCTAGCGAGGCAACTGCTCTCCTCATGTGCCTATCGAAGGGAGTTCATCATGTCGAAGAATAAGCTGGTTATCCAGGTTCCACCTGGATTCATGTTTACTTCTGTCGAACAGGACAAAATTCGTAAGACAAGGTGGGAGGTTAAGACTGGCTCGGATCAGATCGTGCGCCACACTTCGTGTGTCCCGTTGTTTGGGACCCGGGAGTTGTGGAAGGTCATTAAGGAAGGCGACTTTCTGGTTTTCATTGAGTCGCCTCTAGATGACCTGCATCAATTTGCATGGAATCTATACGTCATGAAGGAAGAGCAGTACAAGGAATGGACATCCCATGAGTGACATCTACGATCAGCTGATTCGGGAACTGTCGAAGCCCTCGCCGCGTGACAGGCAACGTAAGGTAGGGCCGTCTGAGTTGGGAGACCTCTGTGAGCGCTGTCTTGCAGAGAAGCTGCTTGGCATCCACGAGGATGAGAACAACCACCCCCTCGCGCCGATGCTAGGCACGGCCTTCCACCTCTACCTAGAGAATGTCATTGGCCTAAAGGGTTACCTCAAGGAGACTAAGGTAACTGTCGGCGCCATCGACGGGTACGGAGACATCTCTGGTACCTGTGATGGCTTCGACACAGCGACAGGGCATGTCGTTGACTACAAAGTGTTGTCGAAGAAGAAGATCAAAGCCTTCTCGTCAGCAACCTTCTTCAACGAGCAGCAAGAGCCAGAGTTCTACTCGGACTCTCGCACTGAGCTTCAGCTCAAGAAGTACTACTATCAAATGATGCTGTACGGGTTGGGCATGGAGAACGCTGGTTACGAGGTGAACTACTGCTCGCTTGTCCTCTTCCCGAGGGACTGCAGCATCGAGAGTGTCCTGCAAGCCAGTCATGAGCTATGCTTCAAGTACGACAGGGCAGCAGCTCTTGCCGTCCTCGAACGAGCCAACCAAATCTTCCAGTGGGCCTGTGAAAATTGGGACACCATTGGACAGCTTGACAGCCATCCCGGCTGTTACTACTGCGCTTTCAAGCGGTAGAGAAGAAAGGAGAACACATGGGAAAGTTTGATAGCTTCCTGACAGGCCTCAACATTGAGGTTTCAGACCCCCGCAGGGATATTCCTAAGCTGAAGATTCTACTCTATGGGCCTTCAGGTACGGGGAAGACTTCGCTTGCTTCGACAGCCAGTACTGTCGAAGAGCTTAGTCCCGTCCTGTACGTTGACTTGGAGCGGGGCACTGCGCCCGCTGCTAAATATGGCGACTTGGACAACATGCTCGTTGTGCAGCCCGCGACATACAAGGAGTTCGCAGACCTGCTCGTCAAGATCAGTGAGGCCAAGGATAAGCCCTTCAAGACGGTTATTATTGACACAGTTGACCGACTTCAGGAGCTTATTAAACTCCACTTCACAGCGATCAATCCGAAGGATTCCTTTGCGATGTGGGCAGCTGCATACGACAAGGTACTGGACCTTGTGAACATGATCGCATTCGATGCGTCTCTGAATATCATCTGTATCACCCACGAGTCACGAGAAATTGTGGAGACGGAACGCCTCTCCCAGATCGCACCTGACTTCGAAGGTAAGAAGAGCTTCAAGAAGCTTCCTTCCATCTTCGACCTGATTGGTCGTATGACGTGGGAGGACGTGGGAGACAATGAGGAAGAGAACCTTGTTGTCGTCCTGAACGTCAAGTCGTCGTCTAGTATCCTGACTAAGACACGCTTCGACAACATGCCCCCGATGATTGGAAACCCAACCATGTCGAAGATTATGCACTGGGTTCATGAGCATTACGATACGAAGGCGAATGATGACGACTGAGTACCTGTCGATCACTGACGTGGTTGAAAAAACGAGTGTCAAACGTACGACAATCTTGTATCGTATTCATGAGGACTCTAAGGGGTTCCCACAGCCCGATGCTATCATTCGACACAACAAGCTAGTCACCTACGGGTGGCTGCCTGAAACTATCAACAACTACATCAACAAGAAGGAGAACAACAATGATTGATTTCGAAGCACTGATGAGCCTGGACGTTGCCGAGTCCATGTCTTTCGATCCTCTGCCCAAGGGGCAGTACAAAGTGACCGTTGATGCCTGTGAGCTGGGAGAGTCCAAGAAGGGCAACCCCATGTACACAGTCGATTTCGTGGTCGCAGAAGGTGAGCACGCGGCGCGCCAGCTTCGTTACTGGCTTGTCCTCGTCACCAAGAATGGTCTGCACTGGGACCTACCCAAGTTCTGCACTGCGTCGGGTAATCCCTGGCCTACCGAGCGCACGGAACGCACCACCGACTACTACTACCAGGTTGCTCTCGATATTGTTGGCAAGACGGCGACGATCACCGTTGATGTCGAGGAGTCTGAGTACAATGGTGAGACCCGCAAGCGCAACAATATCAAGAAGGTCGAATGGGACGATGTGAAGCCGAAGAAGTCTAAGGCTTCCAAGATCGAACTCTGACCATCAACTAACTAGGCGGGGCCACACTTCGA
>ERZ773196.102-NODE-102-length-52748-cov-21.929213_pt1 | contig 52748 bp, 57 predicted proteins | sample MGYA00581009_ERZ773196 | MGnify/ENA primary metagenome ERZ773196 (study PRJEB29015, sample SAMEA2738162) | human oral metagenome | biome: human oral; feature: human-associated habitat; material: saliva | place: China | collected 2243 ... | reverse complement strand
AGGCAAAGCCTTTACGGAACCACGCGTCCAACGCGTGGTTTTACTTATACAAAAAGCATGCTGCAGCAACAGCCGCAGCATGCTTTTCACTAACACATTTATATAAATAAATCGTTACTCGAGATTATATTTTAGTCTTAACGCTACCTTCCTCTCTTTTTCCAAATGTAATGAAACAACAGGATTACGATAGACCTTTGATTCGATTTTAAAGTCATTTCTTTTAAAAGTAATATTTTCTATTTTAAATCCTAGAATGCTTTTAAATTTATCTGAAACATCTAATACTGTCTTATCAGGCAGATTGTTATCCATCCACATCTCAAGATTTGGTTCTATTATCAGAACTCCTTCATCAAGGACCATATAGATTGTGTCTGAAAACTGGAGGCTCTCTTTATTCTTTTTATAATAAAGATCACACATAAAATTATCAAAATGGGAGTCTTCAACATACACTTTGCATATATGCTGACCAACGGCTTTTCCATACCAATCGACACCATGATAATCTCTTCCATTCTTCTGGGCTTCGAACACTTGATATACTGATTCAAAAATATTTGATAAATGTTCGTCATCACAACATAGTCTTTGGTAACTACTTTCTGTTGAAAAGAATTCATGAAGCGTATCATAGCCACGTTTGTCATCATAAGAAACATTTCTTGCACCTGCATCGAGAAGAAGCTTAGCCAAATCTATGGTGTATGGATCATATGTTGCAAACTTTATAGCTTCTAAACATGATGCTCCATATTTACCATCGTTTTTATTAACATCAAATCCCTTTGACAAAAAATATTCAACAATTTTATATAGCTTCTTACCAACGTTTTTTCTATGATTCATCCGATATTCGAGAATAATATATGACAGGATATTTTCATCGTTATTATCACTGCTTGCATTGATATCTGCTCCCGCTGCTATAAGTTTATCAGCTTGAACAAAATCGGCATTTCCTTCAGCCATTAAATCAAGAAGCTTATCTTCATACTTACCATAGACATAATGTTTATTAATAGTTTTATTGTTCATACCAAGAATACCTCGCTTGCACGCTATAACTGCAAAGTAGATTATCTTATCAGAAAACATGATATTAAACAATAATTATTTAGATAATAAAAAACGACTTCAGATTACTCCAAAGTCGTTACTTTTCGTTGGTTGCGGGGACAGGACTTGAACCTGCGACCTCCGGGTTATGAGCCCGACGAGCTACCAACTGCTCTACCCCGCGATATCTATAATTGGTGCCGGAAACCGGGGTCGAACCGGTACGAGAATCACTTCTCACGGGATTTTAAGTCCCGGGCGTCTGCCAATTCCGCCATTCCGGCACAAATTCAATGGCTCCGAGGGTGGGGCTCGAACCCACAACCTACCGGTTAACAGCCGGTTGCTCTGCCATTGAGCTACCTCGGAACATCATCCCGCATTTGCGACTTCCTTATTTTACACTACACATATTAGGCTGTCAAGCGGTTTTATGTAAATATAGTGCTTTTATAGCGACCTAAGTAACTATTCACTTAGGTCGCTTACACCCTTATTCGTTTTTGTCACAGATATTTTATCGAGAAGCATTTCACCAATTATTAGAAGTATAGTCATTATCGTGAATATAATATACTTATTGACTTCAATAGGAAGTGCTGGAGGCAATTTCATCAAGTAACTATAGTTGCTTCCAAGAATCGTATTTGCAATCATAATCACTAAATTCATAATAAATGTAATCAATACTACATCTCTAAAATTCAGCTTTACTTCATTCCTAGAAATAATAATAAGTGAACTCATAGCGATTAGATAATGCGTGCATATGAATGTAATATTAGTTAGATGCGGCCACAAATAGTCAGATGGATCCGGTACGCCAAACGCTATTATGGTTCCTATTATTCCAAGCCACGCAAAGTACCTAGAAATCACCGGTTTCTTTGCTACATATCCCACTGCCATCATAAGCACAGCAATCCTGCAGTGATATAAAGGAAGCCCTTCCATTATAAAAAGCTCTTTATACCCCAGGTACCAGATAAATAGTATAATCTGAAGTAGCACATTGGTAGCTAGCAATACTTTCAGCAATTTATCATTTTTTCTAAATCTATATGCAATAATTATTGCGATAACAAGCCCCGAATATATCAGTTTCATGTTTAAGTGTGGATCGCCATCTAAAGTATATCTAAAAAAATGTTGCATTCCCAATCCTTATAAATTTTCTTGTTCTATATTATTCTTAACTATATCAATCTTATTTAAATACTTAGAAGCATTTACCTGATCTCCTATCGCAGTATAAACCGAGGCTAGTTCCTCCATAATATCTGTATTACTAGGAGTATAAATCAGCGCCTGCTTATAATAATCAATCGCAGACTCTGCTTCACCTAGAGATGCTGCACATACCGCCATGTAGTACCATAGAGGCCACCAATCACGATAATTTCCATCCTTGTACCTAGATAGGATCTCAAGACCTCCTAAATAGTCTCCGCTAAGTACGCAGTTTACCCCCTCCTCTATCTTCACTGGTTCTTCGAGTGTGTCCAATCTCTCGGAAATCTCACTACGAAGCTCTTCAATTTCAGGATCTCCAGAGGCTGCTGTCAGTTCTATAAATGATTTCCAAGTAAGATCGGCCTTAGTATATAGTCCCATGTTCGCATATCCATAACCAAGGAAGTAGTAGCCCATAGCAAAATCTGGATGGATCATAGTTAGAAGTTCAAAGACTTCGAGTGACTCGGCTTTAAAACTTCCAATATAAGATTCATCTTCATCTTCTTGTTCATATGCATCCTTACAAGCCCTGCCGTATAGGTAAAGTGCATCCCGCGACTTAGGATCAAATATTAGCACTGCTCTAAAGAACATCGCAGCAACATCGTAGTTTTCAGATTGACCATACTTGGCACCCTCTGCAATAAGCGCTTTACTCGCTTCTTCTCCGAATATATGTTTAATATAGGCTATGTAGCTATCCCTATATTTAAAGTTGGTATCCGCTCCGATTACTCTTGCCATACCAAAAGCTATTGTCAGTGTTGTAAGCTCGTCACTCACTCCAGCTGCAATAGGAACAGGAATGCCGTGAAGTATTTCAAACACTCCTGCCTCTTTTAAGTATTTATCTGATAGTTCATCAAACAAAATACCCCCATTTAAATTCTGGAGGTATTTTGCGATGCGATCTTGTTTAACTTTTTGCTTTGACATGTATTTCCCAACCTTTACGTTCTAGTCTTCTAATCACATCTTGCGAAACATTGTTGTTCATATCGCTGTGTAGCACTTCTTGAAGCACCTGTAGCTTCAGCGTATCCTCATTCTTATCATATATCTCTGCAGCATACGTATAAAGAACCCTATAAAGATTCTCCTCTTTGCCTAGCTTGCATGTAAGATCATTCTCCATTATGAATGACGTAAGTCCATCGAAAAATGCGAATGGCTTCATGCCAGCATCGAACAATATCTTGCCGATAGAATCTTCAAAGCCATGCTCGAAACGTTTCACCGTTTCAGCAACTAGCTTGATTCTAACTATATTAGCAGCTGAAATGTAATCATTAGTTATGACTTCATTAGGGTATTCTCTGCTGTATTCATAGCCAAACTCATCAGCATTCTGCCTAAACATCGTCCCTTTCTTAATGCGAAGAACTTTAATGTCAAACTCATCAGCCCCTAGGTTATATATCTTGTTAAACGATCTTTCAAATAATTCTATCGTCTCACCTGGTAGACCTGCTCGCTGTATAACCCTTACATTAACCTTGCTGTTCTGCAAAAGTTTAGATACGTTATACATAAGCTGATATATATTTTCCTTACGCCCGGCTGCCGCTAGTGCAACTGCATTGGTACTCTCGATATCTATATTGAAGTGGAATAAACCTTCTCTTGCCTCGCTAAGCAGCTCAACCGTTTCTTCATCTAGCAAATCACCATTCACATCGAACGAGAACGACGTAAACCCATTATCGTTGTTAATAAGATATTCCCAGATCCTATAAGCCCTAGAAACATCATAGTTAAACCATTTTTCCACAAACTCAACTCTGCAGGCTTTCTTGACGAGGAAGTATCTGAGTTCATTACAAATTCTGTTTAGTGATAAGGAACGCAGAGACATACCTGGCATGTACTGAGAATAGTGGCAAGTATCGGGAACACCTCTAGACGATTCGTAATATACCGTCTCACCTTCCTGAACTTCAAACTTATCATATGCAAATGGAATATCTTCATAACGAATCGGCTCGCCAATCTTATTTACAAGAATCTCATCATTCTCTCTATAAGCTAGTCCATCTATGCTCTCAAAATTAAAACTATACATGATAATCGAACGCACGAAGTCAAACATAACCTTCTCGCCTTCACCGCGGAAAACGTAGTCCACCTCTGGGTGTGCTAGCATGAATTCACGAGTCTCAAAACTCACTTCCTTGCCACCGATAATTGTAATACAGCTTGGGATAGCCTTCTTAATCATCTCGCAAATGTGCACTATCTTGGATTCATTGATTTCATCAGCATGGAAATACAGGATACTGTACTTCTTATCAAGCAATTCTTCATAAATCCTCTGGTCATCTTCACTCAATTCAAATTCCTTGAGAGTCACCTCTAACGGTGCGTTCCCAACGACATTATACATGTTCTTGAGTGCTAGCTTTGAATCAAAGCAATCTGTCTTGACTGTGCTGAGCAATAGCTTCATCGTTGTCTCCCCTACATTTTATCTGGCGCTTTTATACCCAAAATAGCTAAACAGTTAGCAATTGTAACTTTAGTAGCATATACTAGCGCTAGCTTTTCAACTTTCTCTTCCTCATTATCCACTAAAATATGTTCATCATGATAGAACCTATTAAAGCTCTGTGCGATGTCTATAAGATGTCTTGTAAGAATTGATGGTTCATACTTAGCTGCAGCTTCTCTTACAACCTCTGGTACCCTATAAATCAGCTTAGTTAGCTCATAAGCACTATCTGATGTTACATAGCTAAAATCTTTGATATCACAATTTTTAATTCTGTCTAGTTCCTGCTGCGATGCATTTCTTAGGACGCTAGATGCTCTAGCATGTGTATATTGAACATAAGGTCCTGTCTCACCATCGAAGTTAAGAATCTTATCCCATGAAAATACATAATCTTTAATCCTGTTGTTAGACAGTTCTTGGAATATAACTGCGCCAATTCCTACCTCTTTAGAAATTTCATCGATGTCAATACCACTAGTATTCTTCTCCGAGATTATCTCTCTAGTCTTCTCAACGGCTTTATTAAGTACATCCTCTAAGAATACCACTCTCCCCTTGCGAGTAGACATCGTGCCTTCTTCAAGGCTTACTAGACCAAATGGAACGTGGATACAATCCTTTTCCCATGAATATCCCATCAAGGCTAGGACCTGTTTCCACTGCTTAAAGTGGAGATTCTGCTGTGTTGCTACTACGTAGATGTTCTTGTAGAAATCGTAGTGCTGCTTTCTATAAATAGCAGCAGCAATATCTCTAGTAGCATATAGACTCGAACCATCAGACTTCGTGATAACAGCTGGAGGCATATCGTAATCTTCGAGGTCTACTATCTGAGCACCTCTCGATTCGTGCATAAGGTTCTTATCCTTTAACTCCTTCAGAACTGCTGGCATCTTATCAGAATAGAAACTCTCACCTGCATATGAATCAAACTCGATGTCAAGCATCTTATAAACCCTGCTAAACTCTTCGAGGCTTAGCTCTCTAAATCTTTTCCATAGCTCAACCTCTTCGGGTTCACCGTTCTCTAGCTTGGCAAAAGTCTCTCTAGCCTTATCGTCTAGGCTAGGGTCCTTCTCAGCTTCTTCGTGAAACTTCGTATAGTATTTAAGAAGTGATTTTATAGGATTCTTTTCTAGTTCTTCCTCGCTTCCCCAAAGCCTATAAGCAACAATCATCTTCCCAAACTGTGTACCGTAGTCTCCGAGGTGGTTGATTCTAACAACATCATAACCAGTGGCATCATACAGCTTGTAGATTGAATTTCCGATAACCGTGCTTCTGATGTGTCCGATATGGAATGGCTTAGCGATGTTAGGTGATGAGAACTCTACTATTACCGTTTTCCCTTCGCCAACATTAGATTTACCGTATTCACATCCAAGGGAAACAACTTCCGAAACGACATTTCGCACAAACGCATCCTTACAGATAAACATATTCACATATGCATTGACCTGTTCAACCTTATCAAAGATAGATTCATTTTCGATTGACGATGCAACATCAGCAGCGATCATCTGCGGAGCTTTTCTCATCGTCTTCGCTAATCTAAAGCAAGGAAATGCAAAATCACCATTTTTAGGATCGGTTGGAACCTCAATCATTTCGGCAATTTCTTCGGCAGTTAACCCAATTTCCTGCTTAGCAATAATTTGTGCAATCTGTACCTTATAGTCGATCATTACTCGGACTTCTCCTCTTTATACCTTCTCTTTAAAATTATTCTCACTCATAACTGGTATCCCTCGTTTCTTGAGAAGATTGGCAAAGATGCCATCCCCAGAAATCAGGGTTCCTGTAAATGTTCCATCATAGATATGGTCACTACCGCACGATGGGCTATTAGCCTTGAGTATAGCTCCTTCTATCTCTTCACCTAGCTCATCAGCCTGCTTAAGGGCTAACTCTAGTGAAACAACTGCACCTTTGTGGAAATTATCTGTTAAATCGTTACCTTCCTTATCTATTACACGAATTTCCAAATTCCCATCAGAAGCCTTTATGTACTGTTGCTCTGCTGGCATTCTCGGCGCCTTTAGCCCGCCTGAAGTCTCTGGGCATACTAAAACAAATTCGTGGGTACGGCAGAATTCAACAACTTCCTCGTTATAGTTATTACCACCATTATACTTGCAATTATTGCCTAGAAGGCAGCTGCTAACGACGAACATTTACAAAATCTCCAGAATAAAACTTTAATCAATTAATTATATATCAAAATCAGCATTTTAGTAACCTATTAAAAGGAGCAAAGGTCATTATTTGTCTATAAAGGTGACCACAGTTACGCCTTCTCCACCTTGATCATATGAAGCGCCTGATACAGACTTGATGTTGCCATTTCTTTTAAGCATATTCCTGATGCCATTACGAAGTATTCCCTCACCTCTGCCGTGCACAATCTGCACTTCATTTATACCTGATAAAAAAGCATCGTCTATATACTTGCTAACTTCAAGTTCCGCATCGTCGAGGCTTTTCCCTATCACGTTGATAGATGGTGATATTGTCTTTGCCTTTGATGTATTCATTTTTGCGTAGCTCCTACGATTGCGCTCTTTTGTACCAGGCTTATTATTCTCGATAATCATAACATCCTTAATCTTTGCACCCATCTTTAGTGCTCCGATTCTCACCGTTAGGTTCCCGGAGGAATCTGGCGATGTTTCAACTTCACCATTCTGACCGAGCTTAAGTAGCTTGATTCTAGTTCCCGGCTTCAAATCATCCGCCCTCGGAACGTTTAAATTCTTGATCTTGCGTGGAGCAACGGCATTCTCAATTGACTTCTCCCTAAGTTTACGCTTGCTTTCTGCAACAACAGACGAAGAATTATTCCTGCCCTCCTTGGCTGCCTTTCTGAGCTCCTTGCTCACTTCCTTGACAGTCCTATTTGCATCGCTGATTATAGCACGAGCCTCTTCCTTAGCTTCTTCAATTATCTTATGTTTGCTTTCCTTTGCTTTCGCAAGCTTTTCCTCCGCTTCCTTAAGTTTTTTCTCAGCTTCTGCTGCTTTGATGCGGGCTTTTTCAAGCTCTATAATAACTTCCTTTTGATCTTCCTCTACTCTGGATACAGCACCCTCAAACTCGATATCACTTTCATTCATCAGAGATATCGCTCTATCGATAATACTAGGTTCAAGGCCGAGTTTTCTCGAAATTTCAAATGCATTAGACTTTCCAGGAAGTCCAACTTTAATCCTATATGTCGGTGCAAGTGCATCCATATCGAACTCCATCGATGCATTTTCAACGCCATCCGTAGAAAGTGCATATTTCTTGAGCTCCGTATAATGGGTGGTTGCAACGATATGTGCACCTTTTTCTTTCAAGGCTTCAAGCATAGCGACGCCAAGCGCCGCTCCCTCAGCGGGATCAGTTCCGGATCCCACTTCGTCGAGTAGTACCAGAGACTCTTTGTCTGCATTTGCAATAATGTTTGCAGTATTGAGCATATGAGAGGAGAATGTGCTCAGATTATTTTCGATGCTCTGTTCATCCCCAATTTCCGCATAAACTTCCTTGAATATCGGAATATTGCTCTCTTCATAACACGGAACGTGTAGACCAGACTCTGTCATAAGTATGAATAATCCAATAGTCTTAAGAGTTACAGTCTTACCGCCTGTATTAGGTCCAGTAATCAGAAGTGAATCATATCCATCACCTAGAGTTATATCAATCGGCACCACTTTCTCTGTATCGAGCAGTGGATGTCTACCCGCACGAATATAGAGAAACCCATCTTGATTCAGTTTTGGAGCAGTCGCATCCATCTTAACCGCAAGACGCCCCTTTGCATTTATAACGTCCAGTTTCACTAGCAGTTCTTGATTATTTTTGAGCTCGTTATAATGCTCTCCTACTCGGTCTGATAGCATCTGAAGGATTCGCTCAATTTCTCGCTGCTCGGCTAATTCCAGTTCTCTAAGTTCATTATTAAGACTTACTACAGCTTGTGGTTCAATAAAGAACGTAGCACCTGTTTTAGACTGGTCGTGGATGAGACCAGGTACCTTGCTACTGTATTCTCGCTTAACAGGTATTACGTATCTGCCATTCCTTAAAGTTACTATTGAATCCTGAAGGTATGAATTGTTGTTTCCTGCACTAGTGTAGCTATCAATTTTTCGACGTATACTCTCATTTTTGTTCCTGATTTCTCGTCTAATCTTATTTAGTTCAGGAGAGGCATTATCTGCCATCTCATCTTCAGACAGTATGCAGCGGTTTATCTCGCTCTCCAGCTTGGTATTTGGAGCAATTAGCGAATTTATCTCACTAATCATAGGGATTTCAGGAACATCATAAGATAGGAAGTCCTTAACTTCCCTTGCGCCAGCTAGGCTGCGATTGATAGCAAGAAGCTCCCTCATCGAAAGTGATCTGCCCTTGCGTACAATATCTAGCAGACCTCTAATATCCCCAATTTCTCCAACCGGAATACTGCCTTTATATAGAATAACGGAAACTGCTTCCGTAGTTTCCGTTAATGCTTCCTTAACCATCCGCATATTGGACATAGGCACGAATCCTTTAATGCGCTCTCGCGCAAGTTCTGACCCAGCCTGAGCGGAAAGAAGGTCTATTATTTTGTTGTACTCCAGAAGATTTAAAACCTTCTTATTCATTCTCGCCTCTAAACTTCTGTAAGTTTCTAATTTCGTTCTTGAGATTAGTATTCTCCATCTGGAGATCAAAGTAAGCACTTTCAAGCTCCGAACACTTAGTCTCTAGAGCTTTATACTTCTCGCTCTCCTGAACATTCATATCTGATGCAGTTGTCATCTTATCCTTCAGATCAGATACTTGTAGCTTAGCATCCTCCCAGAGTGAGATATAGTGTTTAACATCGTTATCAAGCTGATGATTCTCAGTCTGCAGCTTAAGCAACAAATCACTATTATCCATGAGTTTCTCAGCTAAGTTGATAGCTGTCAAAACTGCACTTCTGTAATTTGGATTGCTATTAAGCATCTTGCTGGTATGTCTAAGCTCATCGTCTACGTACTTAGCAATTTCCTTAATCTTATCCTCGCTCTTATCTCCAGATAGGACATAGTCATTGCCACAGATTGTAACGTCTGCTTTGCATTTTTCCATAATATACTCCATTCTGCTATAAACGTTGTATCCGTATTATCCCTCAGCAGCCCTTACCGCCTCGTACATGAGTATCGAAGCACATATCGCTGCATTAAGCGACTCAACTTCACCTTGCATTGGTATAGTCACCCGGACGTCGGAACATTCCATAATCTCGTCACTGATACCATTGCCTTCATTTCCTATAATAAGTGCTATATCCTTTTCAAGGTTACACTCATAATAAGGACACCCTTCTCTTGGATCTGTGACTACAATTTTCTTATCAAGCACGGTCGTTAAAGTCTTTAATTCATCAACATCATCGAGTTCCACAACAGAAATTCCGAATATCATTCCTGCTGATGCTCGAAGCACCTTAGGCGAAAAGATATCTGCAGTACCCTTTATTGTCGCAACAATTGAATAACCTGTCGCAACAGCAGTCCTAATCATAGTCCCTATATTGCCTGGATCCTGAAGTCTATCTAGCACGAGAATATTACTTGTGCCAATAGATTTTAAGCTGTCTATGGCATCCAGCCTATAGGAGATTTTATCAACGACCGCAATAATCCCAGATCCATTTTCCGCATCGCTTATCTTATCAAATAGATAGCGTGGAATCAGGTATATATCGCGATATTCAACGCCTTCGGCTAACTCGTCAGCAATCTCTCTGTAATCAAAATCATCTGATATGAGAACGAGTTTAATATGCTGCGCTTTACTTAGTGCCGCTCTTACAAGGTTGATTCCTTCAATAACGAATTCACCATGCTTATCACGGTATTTTTTTCTACCAAGTTTATTAATAAGGCGTATCTTATCATTATCAGGTGAACTAATGAATCGATACGACTCATTAGTCTTCCTGCCATATTCGTTATAAGCTTCCACTACTTAAGGAAATCAGGAACATCAAAGTCAGATGATCCGCTATTGTCCTTATGGTCTTCCTTCATGAAGTCACTCATGTCAACAATCTGACCTTCAAGTCCATCGACATTAACACGTGTTCCACGAACACTAGGTGATGCAACTTCAGGAGCCTCATTAATTGGAGCGGAAAGCCCACCGCTTGTAAAATCAGTTGCGATAAGCGTAATAGACACTTTATCGTTCATATTCTCATTGACTGTAGCTCCAAATATGATGTTAGCATCAGGATCAGCCTCGTCTTGAATCTTGCTAGCAATCTTGCTGATATCCTGCATACCCATATCATATCCACCACAAACATATAGAAGTATGGATCTAGCTCCATCGATTGATGTCTCAAGAAGAGGACTCTCGATAGCATTTCTAACTGCATCTTCAATTCTGTTGTCCCCTGTACCGATGCCAACTCCCATGTGAGCAACTCCCCTGCCCTCCATAATCGTCTTAACATCCGCAAAGTCAACGTTAACGATTCCGTATTCAGAAATAAGATCAGAAATACCCTGTACACCCTGTCTTAGTACATCGTCAGCCATTGAGAATGCCTCAAGCATCGTTGTATTCTTTTCGCTTGAATCTATAAGTCTATCGTTAGGAATGATAACAAGAGAATCGACAAAATTAGTCAGATACTGTATACCCTTTGTCGCTCTGTTCCAACGCTTCTTACCTTCAAACGAGAACGGCTTAGTAACTACTGCAACTGTTAACGCGCCACAGTCCATCGCAGCTTTAGCAATAATTGGCGCAGCACCTGTGCCAGTTCCACCACCCATGCCAGCAGTTACAAATACCATATCTGCATCCTGCAGATAACCTGAAATCTCCTCTAGGGTCTCCTCAGCTGCTCTCTGACCAATTTCAGGATTAGCACCTGCACCACGACCTCCAGTTAACTTTTCTCCTATCTGAATCTTTACTTCAGCTTTGCATTTTGCAAGAGCCTGCTTATCAGTGTTAACCGCAATAAAGGTTACACCTTGAAGATTCTCGTCAACCATTCTATTGATGGCGTTACAACCGCCGCCGCCTACACCTACGACTTTGATAATCGCAGCATTATCAGTGCTGGATACGAAGTCTGAAACAAATTCCATCATAAAGCCCCTCCTATTATCGACTAAATCTAACTAATAATATCATATTGAATCACACAATGCACTATATATACGGTTCTTTTTTGCATTCATACCACAAAATACATGGTTTTTTATTGTTTTTGATTAACAAATAATTAATATTTGTTAATTTAGAGTTCAGGTGTAAATGATGCATACCCGTCGGACGAAATTGTAATTGTACCGCGCTTAATATTTCGTTTGAATAGTTCATCGAGCACCTTATGTAATCGTCCTTTATCGATATTATCTTTAAGGTCCTTATATTTACTCTTCACAACCAGTGAATCATATACATTTGCTGTTATAAATAGCTCTGTGATATTTATTTTAGTGAAGTAAACATCCCCTGCCTCCATGGACTTAAGAAGAGATAATAGTTCTTTGAATAAATCTGGGCTATTAACCTCTACAGGCTCTCCAAGCTTAACCTTTTTAACCTTAAACCCTGTGACAATTGTTAGCTTTGGTTTTGTTTTAGTTATTCTCAGCAGCGTGCCCTTATTATCTATTATCAGAAACTGATCTCCATAAGTAAGGGCAGCAATCTGAATTCTCTCTTTCACATTTATAACAATTGTACTCGGCAACTTTCTATAAACTCTGGCTTCCTCTATATATGGGTTTTTTTCGAGATAATTAAGCATATTCCCTTTATTAAGTTTGTAAATGATGTTCTGACCTGTACTAGCATGCGCCATATTTGAAATCTCTTCATCGGTGAAGTATTTATTGCCTTGAACATCAATTGTATCTACTGTAAAGAAGCTTGATAAAGAAAATGCTGTAACTGCAATTATGACCCCAAGAATGATAAAGATTCTCGTAAAAAAACCTGGCATTTTAAGCTTTCTTTTGCGCTTCATCCGGCGTTTCTCTATATCATCAATATCTGATTTTGTTTTTCTATCAGCGGGGCTCTCTATTTCTTCATTTACATTAGACGCTTTTTCGTCAGTTTTTTCGTTTCCATTATTCTGTGAAACCCCTGCGTCAGATGTCTCTCTTTCCAATGAAGTATCCTCTAAAGATTGATTATTATCACTTCCATCATTATCGAAGTTCTCAGGTGTATCTGTACCATTATTGGTATTAGAAACACTCGGTGTTCCTAGTTCAGAATCGATTTCCAGACCATTTTGTATATCTGCTTCATTCTTATTTTCTGATTTTTCATCTTCCTTGTCAGCCTGCTCTGGCTCTTCGTCAGCAGCTAACTGATCATTAGATACTATATATGCTTCTAGTTCATCTTTAGCACCGTTAAAAAGCGATTTAAGGTATTCTTCTTTACTCAGTTCAGGCTTAGTGCTCTTATCCTTTTTCATTGAAACCCCTATCTTCGTCTAGCTTTTACGTCACTAATTATCTCTTCACAAATTATTTTTGCAGCATCAACAGGAGCTGATTTATAGCTTCCTTGTTCCATCTCCTCTAAAAGAGCGCCATCTGTTCTAAGAGCTTTTAATGCATTGAGCACCCTGAGCTCTACATCACCATCTTCAGTTATAAGGACGGCCCCACCGTTATCAGCCACAGCTTTCGCATTGTAATATTGATGATCACCCGTTACATTTGGTGATGGAATAAATATAGCTGCTCGTCCAGCCATAGTTACTTCTGCTGTTGAAAGTGCACCTGATCTACAGATGATTACGTTGCTTGCAGACAGCATCTTTGCCATCTCAGATATATATGGCATCAATCTGACATTTGCAGGTACTTCCTTGCCGCCAACTTTTAGTCTATTATTGACATGTTCATAATAGTCCTTTCCTGTGCCGAACAGGATAGTTACATTTCTATCATCTCCATATTTGTTTATTATCGCAAGTCCGATGTCGTTAATAGTTTCGGCACCTAAACTGCCTCCAAAAATCAATACAACAAAATCATCCTGTGCGATGCCTAGTTCAGAACGAGCAAGGTCTCTGTTTTGCTCTCCAAATTCGTTTCTAACCGGATTCCCTGTATATACTACCTTCTCACCAGGGAAGTACTTTCGTGCTGCCTCAAACCCTAGAAACACTCTTCTAGCATACTTAGAAAGTAGCTTGTTTGCCACGCCAGGATAAGCGTTTTGCTCATGAATATAAACGGGAATCTTAAGGGCTTTAGCTGCGAGCACTACCGGCACACTTACAAAACTGCCCGTACTTACGACAAGATCAGGCTTAAACTGCTTCATTACGTTAATCGCCTGTCTCTTTCCACGTTCATTTTTGAAAAGTGTCTTAGCGAGCTTAAGAGGGCTGCTTCTATCAAACCATCTGGAGTCTATATACTTTAGGTCATATCCGTATTTGGGTACGATATAGCGTTCCATACCCTCATCAGAACCGAGGTAAAGGAATTCTGCATCCCTATCGATTTCCTTGAATTGATCAGCAATCGCTAGTGCAGGATAAATATGTCCACCCGTGATTCCCCCAGTTAAAATTACTCTCATCTCTACTTCGCCCTTCCTTGCTTAGATATATTTAGCATTATGCCCATAGATGCCATGAACACCCATAACGATGTACCGCCATAGCTAACGAATGGCAATGTAATACCTGTTGCCGGCATAGATGCGGTTACAACAGCCACATTTACAATAACCTGCAGCCCAAGCATAATAGCAATTCCTGCAGCCATGAATAGCCCTAGCTTATCCTTGGCCTTAGATGAAACCATAATACATCTCCATATTAGAACAAGATATACAATCATCATTATAAAGATCCCTACGAAACCGAGTTCTTCGCCTATTATCGCTAGGATAAAGTCATTCTGTGGCTCTGGTAGATATAGGTTCTTGGAGATACTATTCCCAAGACCTAGCCCCTTGAATCCTCCATTTCCTAGTGCAATTATGGATTGTGAAACTTGATATCCCTCTCCTTGAGCATCCTTAAATGGATCCATCCAGTTGGTAAGTCTTGAGTACCAATGCGTGTGCCTAAAAAACAGCAGAATCGAGACCATACCAACACCCAAGCTACCAAACGCAATGACAATATATTTCCAAGCTAGCCCACCTACAAATAGAATACCGATCATAATGGCCACGATTACAATTGCTGTAGATAAGTTTGGCTGCTTAATGATCAAAGCTGCATGAACCACCATAAGTGCTAATATAGTTGACATTCCGGTAATCCCTTGTTTTGCTTTATTAGGATGTTCCGCAAGGTATGTGGCAGTAAAAATTATCATGGCCAGCTTCGATATTTCACTCGGGGTAATTCTGATTGGACCTATAAATATCCATCTCCTCGCGAAATTTACAGTTACTCCTAGAGGTGTGAAAAGAAGCAATAGCATCAATAAGCTAAACAGCGCAATCTGCTTGTAATACTTAGAATACGAATGATAGTCTATTTTTGAAAAAATAAGCAGAATAGCAAAGCCTGAAACAGCAAAAGCAACCTGTCTCTTCAGAAAGTAATATGCATCCGTTGATTTCGCAAGTGTAGAATAATATCCTGCACTAAATACCATCACCACCCCGAACATGGTAAGCGCAGCAACCAGTAAAAGTATGGTGAAATCGCTTTCCGTATACAAACTGCTCATCGCGCCTTTAAAGAACTTACGACTCGATGATAGCTTGCTAGTCCTAGTGGAAACTTCCACTTTAGAATTGTTATTCTTTTTTGACTTTTTAATATTGCTTGGTTTCTTCAATTTTGGCTTCCCTCTATCCCAAACTCTAATGAACACTAACTACTATCTTAGCAGTTGATTTACACAGTTTTTAAAATGGTCACCGCGTTGCTCATAATTATCGTACATATCCCAACTTGCGCAAGCAGGTGATAATAGCACTTTGTCGCCTGATTCAGAGAGTTTATGCGCTCTCTTTACACAATCATTCATATCATTTTCATGGTAGATATTTGAGAATCCAGCAGCCCTTGCTGCCTTCTCAATCTCTTTTGCATCTCTTCCTAGTAAAACAAGCGCTTTTACACGACCAAGCAGGTTTTCGCCGAGCTCAGTAAAATCTTGTGCTTTTCCATCTCCGCCTGCAATCAAGATGATATCCCTCTCTAAGGCCTTTAACGCGATTATTGAAGCATCGACATTCGTTCCCTTTGAATCATTATAAAACTTCACCCCATCGACAATACCGCAGTATTCTATTCTATGTTCAACGCCAGGGAACTTCTTAAGTGCATCAGCGATGACAGCGGTATCGATACCGGCAAAAAACGAAATTGCAGCTGCAGCAAGAGCATTCTCTAGGTTGTGGTTACCGATTATTTTTAGCTCATCCTTACTACAAATTTGATGAACTATTCCACTTTCATCTCTGATTACTATATAGCCATCGTCTATATAGGCCCCAAATTCAAGCTCTTCAATCCTGCTAAACGGTACTAGCCTAGCCTTCGTATTATCGCCAAGAGCAAGACATGCCTTATCATCATAGTTTATAACCATGTAGTCGTCAGAAGTCTGGTTCTTGCCTATCGCCGCCTTACAAGCACCATAAGCTTCCATACTACCGTGTCTATTAAGGTGATCCGGAGTAAAGTTAAGTATTGCGGATACTACAGGCTTGAACCTTGAAACTGTTTCAAGTTGAAAACTGCTAGCCTCGGTTATCATCCATTCATCATCCGTTGAATCCTGCACCTTTGAAATAGTAGCAACACCTATATTGCCAACTACAGTGTACTTCCTGCCGGACTCCTCAAAAATTTTACCTACCAAACTTGTAGTCGTCGTCTTACCATTAGTTCCGGTAATCGCTACAAACTTACCATAAGATAGTCTATATGCCATCTCTAGTTCGCCAATTACTTCTACCCCATGGTTTCTTCCATCATTAAGGAATGAAAGATTAGGATTCACCCCCGGACTAAGCACGACGATGTCAAAACTGCCCATATGCTCTGGCGTTGATCCAAAATAATATTCTATACCCTCTCTATCTAGGAATGTTATGAATTTAGGGTCTATCTTTTCTACTGTATTGATGTCCTGTGCTGTTACTGTCGAGCCAAGAGCATGGAGCTCTTTTACAGCCGCCATCCCAGAGCGACCCATACCTACAACAAGGATTTTTTTATCGGAGACTTCTCTTCTGTATTCATCAACTGTATAACTCATAATCCACTCCTCACCAGTTCTAAGCAACTGAGAAATATGCAATTACACTCGAGCATATCGTTACGAGTGTAAATAATTTTACTACGTTGTATTCTTTCATACCACCGAGTTCAAAATGGTGGTGAATAGGTGCCATTCGAAAGAACCTCTTTCCACCAGTCTTTCGGAAATATACTACCTGAATAATAACTGAAAGAGATTCCACTACATATATAATTCCTGCAATAGGAAGCAAGAATTCAGTTTTACTTACTATGGCAATCGCAGAAAGGACACCTCCTAGAGCCATTGACCCTGTGTCTCCCATGAATATTTTAGCTGGATACTTATTGAAAAATAAGAAACCAATCAGAGAGCCTGCAATAGCTAGTCCACTGACCGTTAGTATATATACATCGTGAGTGTACCCTACTACCGCAAAAAGGATTGCTACAACAAGCGTTACTGAAGACGCAAGACCATCAAGTCCATCGGACAGATTAACTCCGTTTGACATAGCGACTTCTGTCAAAATTACGAAAGGCATGAAAAGCAATCCGAAATTCACATATATATTGACAAACGGGATTAGCACATCCGTACCATTTCCACCAAGTATCATGTATAGCCCTATCCCAAGGCTAAGCAATACTTGCAGCAATATCTTCTGCTTTGCTGTTAGTCCTAGATTATTCTTCTTGGCAATTTTCTCAAAGTCATCAAGAAACCCTATAGCACCAAATACAAGCATAGTAAGGATTATTGCAAAGGTGTCAGCTGCATCTCCGTTAGTGACTATCCCGGTAGCAAGCCCGGCAGCAATTCCAAGAACTATCATGACACCACCCATAGTTGGTGTCCCAGCCTTTTTTTTGTGTGCCTCCGGTCCTTCTTCTCGAATGAATTGGCCAAACTGCTTCTGCTTAAGAAATGGAATCAGAAGTTTGGTCCCCACCGTCGAAATGAGCAATGATACTATAAAAACAACTACAAGTGAAATATTCATCTACCTCTTCCTTGCTAAATAATAGCTGAAATAACTTCTTCTAACTTCATACCGCGGGATGCCTTTACTAAAATTAAATCACCTTTATGAAGTATTGCGTTAAGGTCCTTAATCGCCTCATTTTTATCTTTGTACGAGATCACTCTCGTCCTACTAGCTATATTATGCTCAGCACCTATAAATGCGTCTTCCGCTGCGCTAGCAATCGCCTCAGCATTTGATCCAATTGTTATTAGTAACTCTAGGCCAACATCTACAGCGTATGTTCCCACGCTTCTATGGAGTTCTACCGAATCATCACCAAGTTCAAACATGGCACCAAGTATCGCCACATGCCTTTCTGCTTTAGATGCCATAAGCATCTTGATACCTGCTTTCATAGATTCCGGACTAGCATTGTATGCGTCGTTAATAATCGTTAGATTATCACGTCTATCAATCTCAAGGCGCCCTGATGAAAAATGTGTGTTAGCCAAAGCCAAAATCGCATCTTTCGGTTTAATATCAAGCCTGGTACCCGCAGCGACTGCAAGTGCGGCATTACCGAGATTATGTGACCCAACTACTGGTATGGTGAGTTCGAATGTTCCGTCGTAATCCTCATCACCTGTTTGAACATCTAATATACAACTAACGCCATCTATCCCACCGTCTTTAATATCGCGGAATATAAAATTATCGTCATCTTTACTTCCTACTGTTAGGATTTCCGTGTCAGAAGGCACTATTTTGCTGACTTTCTGTCTAGTAAGCATGTCACAATCTGAATTAACAATAACAGTTTCTTTGTCATTGAAATATTTCGTGATACCTAGCTTTTCAATCGACAAGTTCTCACGCGTTCCGAACACTTCTAGGTGCGAAGTCCCCACATTTGTTACCACACCTATCTGCGGCCTAACAATATCAGCAAGTTCGCTGATGTGTACAGATTCTCCAGCTCCCATTTCGATAACAGCAGCTTCAATATCATCTTCGAATCCAAACACTGTTAGTGGCACTCCATAATCGCTGTTAAGATTGCCTGGAGTCTTCCCGGTCTTGTACTTTGCCGAAAGAACTGCTCCTAGAAAATCTTTCGTACTCGTCTTTCCAACACTGCCTGTAACGGCAACTTTGATTAAATCCTTCCAGTCTGCCATATACTGTTTTGCAAGCTGCATGAGCGCATCTCTGGTATTATTCACTAGGATTACCGTCATATCACCGGTTTCTGAAATCTTTTTAGCCCAATCGGGATTGGATACCACCGCTGCAAGACATCCGCTTTCCTTAACTGCTGGTAGGAAATCATGACCATCATTTCTCTCACCTATAACAGCGAAAAACAGTGTTCCTGATTTCACCTGTCTTGAATCGATAGCAACACTAGTGATCTCTTTCGACCCTGTGTCAGATATAAGCTTTGCACCATGCATTGATTCAAGAATATATTTAATTCCTGTTTTCTTCATTAAACTAGTCCTTAATTATTTACTATAAATATATACCGTACCGCCTTTAGCAATCTTATCGCCTTTCTTAGGATACTGATCGATTACAACAAATGAATCGCCAGTTCCTTCTGGCATCTTTTTAGCCTTGAGACCTGCAGCAGTAATCTTGCTTATCGCCTCACTGCTATTAAGACCTTTAACATCGGGCACAGAAATCTCTGCTTTGGCTAGGGCACTCTCCTCACTCTTTGAATATTTACGCTCTATACCCTTGTATACAAGTGTCTTTTCGAGGATTTTCTTGACTATAGGACCGGCATTGGCTGCACCGTAACGGCTCTTCTTAGGTCTCGTTACCATAACGAGAATTGATACCTGAGGATTATCCATCGGTGCCATAGCTATAAACGAAGCTATGGTCTGTTCAGAGTATCCTGAATTCTCAGCGATATTTGCAGTACCCGTCTTGCCTCCGACCCTATATCCAGCTAGATATGCGCTTGTACCGCCACCATCCGATACGTAGTACTCCATGATAGAACGCATCTTATCGGCAGTAGACTTTGAAATTGTCTGTCTTAGACGTCTATTCTTAATTACTTTCTTAACCTTGCCATCAGGACCTATGATTTCCTTTACTACTTTAGGTTGCATCATTATTCCGTCATTACCAAGTGAATTTATAGCAGTCATCAGCTGGATTGGGGAAATAGCTATTCCATGTCCATATCCCATTGTGGCAAGATCAACGTTGCTCACATTATTCTTATTCTTAATTATTGGGTCAGCTTCTCCAGGCAAATCCACTCTCGTCTTCTGAGTAAACCCGAAGATATCTATATACTTGTAGAAGTTAATTTTCCCCATATCGAGGGCAACTCTAGCTAGTGCAGGGTTGCATGAATTTCCAACCGCTTCAGTGATATTTTGAGTTCCGTGTGGAACTGGACTCCAGCAATTCAATTTTGTTCCATCCACATTGATATATCCAGGACAACTATATCTAGACGAATCGGTTGTGGTTCCAGATTCGATAGCAGACGAAGATGTTATCAGCTTAAATGTCGATCCAGGCTCATAAAGCCCACTTACAGCTGGATTGGTCCACATTCTACTAAGGTAAGCGCTCTTCTCCTTAGTACTGAGAGATTTAAACTTCTTCGCTTCATCACCTGACGGTGTGTATGGGTTGTTAGGATCATAGCTTGGAGTACTTGCCATAGCTAGTATGTCTCCTGTACGCGGGTCCATAACTATGCATGTAATTGACTCTGCTCCAGTGTCATCCATGCCCTCAGCAATTGCGTCTTCAACATAGTGCTGAATTACTTCATCTATCGACGTCACAAGGCTATCACCATTCTGAGGGGAATAATATTTGCTACTACCTACAGAAAGCGCATTGCCATATATATCAGTCGTTCTAACCACTCGCCCTTTGATTCCGGCAAGTTTCTCATTATATTGATATTCCAGGCCGTTAAGTCCAGTATTTTTGCTGTCTACTGACCCAAGGAGTGTGGATGCAAATGTACCATTAGGATATGATCTAGTAACCTTTGTCTTTACTACAATATCATCTCCCCATTCTTTCTGAGCCTTATTGACTTGACTTTGATCAAGCCCTTTTGCAAGCAAGACTAGATTATCTTTGCCTGAAAGCTTTTTCTTCATTTCCTTACGGCTATCGCCAGATAGTTTAGATAAGTCACGTAGATTTTTCTCTTTCGTAGCACTATCCAAACCCTTTTTCTTATACAGGTTAAGCGAATATCCGTAAAGTTCGTACTTTGTGACTGTCTGAGCTAGAACTTTTTTATTCCTGTCATAAATATTACCTCTTACGGGATCAAGTTCTGTATCTATCTTCTGCATTTCAGCAGCTTTTGCATTTAGATCATCAGCCTTAACAACCTGCCAGAATGCTAAGCGAAATATCAGAATCGTAAAGCATACTACGATTGCTAGAAACCCAAAACCAAGTCTGCTTTTATTTTCAGCAGTTACCGCGGTACTTACAGCCTTGCGATTAGCGGTATTGGTAGTTGTTCTGGTCACCTTGCCTTTACCTGAAGCCTTCTTATTCTTTTTATCTAAAGGATTGTGGAACTTAGCCATCAAATTCTCCTAATTATTCTCTAAATTATCCGCAACACTACAATTTACATTATATACCATATCTAGTCGTTTTTTGTATATTTAATGTGCATATATTTGAAAAAAGCCACCGATCCAATTTAGGATCAGTGGCATTATAATCAATTGAACTATTTATTCATAAGCTTCATCCTTGATTGCCGATGCTAGGTTTGTCTTGCTAGAAGATTTTGAGTCTCCAATAGTTATACAATTCTGCGACTCAGAATGTACCATTCCGTATTTCTCAGTTGCAGTCTTCTCAATTTTATTAATATTGCTTGCATCGTTTATCTTCGTGTTCAGTGAATCAACCTCTGCTTGAATATAGTCATTTTTCTTCTGTAGCTGGTTGTTCTCTTGATTGAGATTTGCCGCAAATGCGGACATAACCACCATCATTAGACACATGATTCCCGCAATAATAACTATAGCAAGCATCCTCGAATTCTGCTTTGCTCTTGTGCTACGATTGATATTGCTAGAGCTCCTTCTTTCAACGCGAACTCCACCATTCATTGTCCCTGCTACATTAGTCGCAACCTGCATTTCCTTCTTCTCCCTTACTGAATACCCTTAAATTTTTTCGATAACCCTTAGCTTAGCGCTTCTTGCTCTCGGATTCTCCTCAAGCTCTTGTTCGCTTGCTACTATTGGCTTTCTCGTAACCTTTCTTATATCTGCCACTTTGCCGCATACACACACAGGTAGTTCTGGCGGACAGGTGCATGGATTTGCTCTCTTGTTAAATGCATCCTTTACTATTCTGTCCTCTAGCGAATGAAATGTTATAACAGACATTCTTCCGCCAGGTGCTAACAGCTCAGGAAGTTTCTCCATCGCTAGCTTTAGATGTTCTAGCTCTCCATTTACCTCTATCCTTATCGCTTGAAATGTTCTCTTTGCCGGATGAGGTCCTGTTCGTCTTGCTGAGGCTGGAATAGCAGCCTTTATAATATCTACCAGTTGTCCTGTGGTCTCTATATATTTTTCATCTCTCGCCTTAACTATGAACTTAGCTATGCGTGACGCCCAACGTTCTTCGCCGTATTCCTTGATAATTCGAAAAAGCTCGGCTTCTGAATATTCATTTACAACGGTCGCTGCTGTGAAAATATCGTCTTCATTCATACGCATATCCATAGGGGCATCGTGCATGTACGAAAACCCTCGCTCTGCTGTATCCAGTTGATAAGAGGAAACTCCTAAATCCAAAAGTATTCCATCAACTTTACAAATTTCAGTTCTTATCTTGTCGACATCACTATAATTTGCATGAATAAACGTCTTTTTACAACTGAACTTACTCAGCCTCTCCATCGCGGTTTCAAGCGCAACACTGTCTCTATCAACCGCCACCAGGCGGCCGTCCGGACTGAGTTTCTCACAGATTCCTGAGGAGTGACCAGCTCCTCCAACTGTGCCGTCCATATAAGTTCCATTCGCTTTTATATTGAGCGAATCGATAACCTCATTGAATAAAACTGGCACATGTTCAAACGTCATCATCTCTCCTACAGTCCATACTCAGCTAATTTCGCTATGAAATCTTCATCATCCATAGGATTATCATCCTCGTTTTCATTGAAGATTTCCTTGCTCCAAACCTCTATCTTGTCCATCGCACCAAGGGTTACCAAGTCTTTATCTATCCTTGCGTAACTCTTGAGGTTCGCAGGTACTATCACGCGTCCCTGCGAATCAAGTTTGCATTCACTCGCCTGCGAAAATAGCTTCCTTATGAACTCTCGTATAGCTGGGTCTGACTGTCTAAGTTCCTTTAATTTTTCTACTAGCAGTCCCCAATCTTCCATCGTATAGATGTAGATACAGCGGTCATACCCTCTTGATAGAACGCACTCCCCGCCAAGCTGGTTTCTGTACTTTGCCGGAATGATTAACCGGTTCTTGCTGTCTATTGAATTTTCATAAGTCCCGGTAAACATATCTTCCCTCTTTGCACACAAATCCTTTTTTTATATTTGCTCCTCCATTTTAAACCACTTCTCTCCACAATTCAACACTTTATTGGTATTTTTATGTATTTTTCAGTAATTTCACTGATTTTTTTCATAAAAAAAGAAGACTGTTCAAAGTCCAGTCTTCCATCATAAATTCATTTAATACTCTATAATAAAATGAGCAAAAATATACTTTTAGATAATAACTTTTTTAAGTCCTACGGCTGCCTCAAGATTTAACATTCCATCTGCTTCTGTATAAAAATATATTAGCTTTTCCGCCCTATAATCCATTTCGCCAGGATCCACAGCATCGCTACGATAGACCTTAAACTCGCTGCCCAGCGGCGCTTCGTGAACGTACCTAAGATTAATCGATGTAATGAAATACTTTTCTGCATCATCAATATTATCGTACAGCTTTGATGCATATACAGTATTATTCATATGCATATTAATGTCTATCATCGACATCGACACCTTAGAACTCTCAACCTCTTGAAACTTAAGTTCTTTAGGAATTCTAAACCTCCTTGGAATCGAGAGTTCCGGAGCCTCATCCATCGAATAGGTACCCATATCATAATCTTTGCTAGCTATAAGCTTTCCCGTAACGGTATCAACGAGAGCCCAGTTGCAGATGGCTTTTGCAACCAACTGACCACCTTTATACATTTCATAGCCACGCGGAAAATTTGCACCTTTACCAGGAATAATCCACGTTTCTACATCCACGTCGGAATACTTTTCAACTGGTCTAAACACCTCAATACTCATTCGGCTTACCACAAAAGCTTTATGCTCTTTGTTATATAGCTCATCGTATGCTACCGCCTCTTCTCTCATCTGTCTATCACCAGATTCCTGAAGAAGCTGCATAAGCTGCATCGGTTTAAGCGCACCATGTAGGTCGACTTCATACGATCTGATATTATAATGTGCCTTGAATCTCATATAAGTCCCCTTTTCTACAGTTGAATTATTTGCCCTGTCATAAATGATGAGCTGTTTGATGCAAGCTGCCTAGTTGCATCTGCAACATGTGTTCCCACATCCTCTACATTCTCATATATAATAGCATTGACGTTAATATTTGCATCATTCAGCGATTTGGAGAGAGATATTGTCAACCCCCTAATATACGATTCGAGTATATCGCATGCGAACCCTGAGTTCTCATTCTTTGCAGCTGTTATTATAATACTGCCACAGCGTCGATTCAGAAACGGTCTGAGAGCTCTAATAGTATAGAAGAGTCCATCAATCTCTGCAATCACCATGTTACGCCATTTATCACCATCCATATTGTCGAAGCTAGTATTGTCAGAAATATCAATATTAAACACAAGCACATCAAACTCATCATCGAAATATCCTCTTAGTACTTCAAGTGCTGACCACAGCGAATCAAGTTTAGATATTTTACACCTAATATTAAGTGCGCTTACCTCTTTACTAAGAGCAATGGCCTTGTCGTATGAATTGCTGTAAAAGAAAGCTGTAGAAGCACCGTGCGATGCAAAGCTTCTCACTAGCATCTCGCCACCAGCATTTACACCGTCTGTTATAAGAACACGTTTGCCCTTTCTCATGTTTTAGACCTCCAACACTACTGCTCATGAATATTTTTAATGTTATCACTTAGCCCACACAACATCAAGAGACCGCTATATGCTTCTGCAAGTAGCGGTCCCTAATATATTAAAATATGTGTTATCTCTAGACTCTACCGAATCAACTATTTCCAGAAATCCGTCTCGTCATGTATACCGATATCCGAAGCGATAAAATGCGGATCAAGACCAGCATGCTTCTGCTTCCTGTAGTCATTCAAGCATCTAACGGCAGTTCCACCTAGGAATAAAATTACCGGCATGTTAGTAATTACCATAAATCCTTGTGCCATATCAGCCATATTCCACACGAGGTCAGCCTGCGACACAGCACCCACATATATGAGCACAATAGCAATACATCTAAACACAAGCGCTTCCTGTCTCTTGAGATTTCTCTTCAGTACAAATGCCAGGCACCCTTCGCAATATGAGTAGTTTCCAATTAGCGTAGTAAAAGCAAAGAAAAACATCGATATAGCGATAAATATAGGTCCGAAATTGCCGAGTGTCGAATGAATAGCAGCTTGTACGTATCCCGCAGCGTTTGCAGCATCTCCATCAACGTATTTCTGAGGATCTACATCCGTAATTAAGCATAGGAATGCTGTTGTTGAACAGATAAGTAGCGTATCGATAAATACCGACAGCATCTGAACAAGTCCCTGCTTTACAGGGTGAGATACATCTGCTGTAGCAGCGGCATTAGGCGCAGATCCCATACCTGCTTCGTTAGAGTACAGTCCCCTCTTCACACCAAACATTATGCAAGATCCCGTGAACCCACCGAAGATTGCTTTGAAATCAAAAGCATTTGCAAAAATAAGATGGAACATATTAGGAACATTCTTGATATTCATGAGGATAACCACAAGCGCAACACCAACATAGATGACTCCCATTACCGGTACAAGTATCTTTGTTACATCTGATAACCTCTTTGCTCCACCTATTACTATCGCTCCAAATGCAAGTGCAAGGATTACCCCGATAACTTTTGGTGAATTCTGATTATAGAAACTGAAGATGCTAAATGTCGACTGCAGATTATAAGCGGCTAACATATTATAGCCGACTGCATATGTAAATATTATGATTATAGAGAAGAATACTCCGAGCGCCTTTCCGAGGCCTTTGAACCTAATCGCATCTCGCATATAGTATGCCGGTCCGCCGTAGCTAGAACCATCGCTGTTTTTCTTCTTGTAAATCTGAGCAAGCGTAGACTCAACAAATGCCGACGCTCCTCCAAAAATAGCAGTAATCCACATCCAGAAGATCGAACCAGCACCGCCAAGGATAATAGCTGTAGCAACACCGATGATATTACCGGTGCCGACTCTAGATGCAGTGGAAACCATCAGCGCACCGAATGACGAAATACCGTTTTCACTCTTCGGTTTCTCCGATACAACTTTAATTGAATCCTTAAACATGCTTACCTGCATAAATCTGGTACGAATTGTAAAGTACAATCCACCAGCAAGGAGTAGCAGTGGCACAATCCAAGGCTTATATAGCACATCACTTATCATGAGCACTATATTGTTAATAGCATTTTCCATATTTTTTCTCCCTAATAATAAGTCCGCATAGTAGTAACGTATAAAGTAAAAGTATTTTAGTATAAAAAGTTGATGCACGATTCCCCTAATAATCATGCATCAATGTGAAAATTATACCACATTACAAATAATGTGTCTATTATTTGTATATTATTTTAAATGGTATTACCCTATGATTATAGACCTTTAATAAGCTGCACTTTAGCTTCCCTTGTCATCTTTTTTATGTGCCACTCTCTGCTCATCGCTCCGCTCCTGTTATCAAACTCCTCGTAATACACTAAGTCTACAGGGACACGTATACTAGTGTATTTTGCACCATTTCCACTATTGTGAGCATCAATTCTTTTAGCTAGATTTACCGTCCATCCCGTGTATAAAGTACCATCATCGCAAAGCAATATATATGTGTAGAAACCGTCTTTTTCAGGCGCTTTTAGCTTTTTAAACTTTTCTACATGTGAAGATTTATAATTATTGATCATAAATTTACCCATTAATCTTTTTCATCGCTGTTAAAACATCATCCATATGACCATGATTACCGACTTTGTTGTAGCATCCCAATGTAATGACTATGTACTTTTTGCCATTCTTTTCCGCTAATACAGCTATGCTCTTACCAGCTTCTCTTGTATATCCAAACTTACCACCGAGAACCTTAAAATTTTTAATCTTGTGCTTATTAAATGCTGAAATAACGTCATTTGATAGTTTTATACCATCAGGGTGACGCTCAGTCTTTGTCGATACATAAGTCGGCGTAGTGAAAATTTTGTAATAATCTTTATCCGGTAGCGATTCCTTGAGTAATTTCGCAACGTCTGAAGCAGTCGAGTACTCCCCTCTCTTGTAAACACCATCCGGTGTCTCGTAATGCGTATTAGAAAGCCCTATTACACTTGCTTCATCATTCATTTCACTTACAAAATGGTTTATATTGCCACCCATCATGCTAGCAATCGAATTTGCACACGCTCCATCAGATCGCATAATCATCGCATAGAAGAGATCATTTAAATCGGTGCTCTCATCCACATCATAACCCACCATAAACTCTTTTTGCCGCTTGACAATATTAACCGCTTCTGCGCTTACCTGCCCGCTATCATCAAGGACAAGACCCTTGCTCCGCATAATAATGAGAGCCTTTCGGCATGTCATCAGCTTAGTCAGCGATGCTATAGGCAGTTTTTTATTGCCATTAACGTCAATCTCTACTTTGCCGTCAGTCAAGTTGTATACATATACACTTTTACTATTATAGATATCTTTGCTTCTGCTACGGCACTCTCCAGTTCCTCTATAAGAGATAAATAAACACATGAAAGAAACTATTGCAACCACAATGATTGCAATAGTTATCCAGATGTAAATTCTTTTTCTTTTATTCTTATTCTTATTATCGTATCTAGTTTCCAATATACCTTCTTACTAAAATTCTTACAGAAGGCATGATGCTAATTTAAACCAGCTTCCGAGATGACTAAATACTTTTATATCATCTCTAGAAAAGCAGTAATTCTAGTATTAAGCTGCCCGACATCTGCCTTAGAATAATCCGTTTCCACGCTCAAATACGGAATTCCCTTCTCCTCTGTTACGAATTTTCCTATCGATTTAGATTCAATATTATATGTCAGACAGGCCGTAAGCGACATATCCACTACTCCGTCTACGTTATATTGATCGATTAGTCTCCCTAGCAGTTCGTACCTGTTCTCATTTGGAGTCATCACTGAACAGCCAATCTTAAGGTATCTATCTGCTATCGCTCCTATTATATCATTAGCCTCTGCATCCACAAGTCTATCAAAATTCTTATATCCAGAACAGTTCTCGTAACATACCACAACGCCACCATTATTTTCTATGGCATTCACGACTTTCATGGTTCCACTCCCCATCGGACATCCTGTTATTAAAATTCTAGAACGCTTATCTAGCATATTGCCATGATTGTATTCATCTTCAATTCGGTTAGTCAAAGAATTAAGTGATTCGACGAGCTCTTCTTTATCGAATTTAAAGGTGCTGCCATATACAGCATTGAACAGATTTTCTCCTGTTATAGGTGCCGGGTCATGCATCATCACTTCAGAAATCTTCCTCTGTGCATCTCTCTCCCTATTCTTTAGCCTTGCAGCATCTCTAAGCTTATCTTCTGTAATTTCAACACCAAACTTTTCTTCCAAATACTTGATAAACTTAACTACTTCTGCACGCCACAGCTTCCTACCTTCTTCGTCCTGACTATTAGGAAGATTCATTAGGTAAAGTTCCTTAAAATCAGACATGAGCTCATACATTTTCTTCTTACCATCGCAAGTCGTCTCACCTACAACTACGTCGGAAAAATGAAAGTAAGGACACTTATCAGATTTTGCAAACCCGTAGCTCGCCTTAATTAGCGGACATAGGTTTGCAGGCAAATCTTTTTCGGCCTCAGGAATAGCTTCATCCGACATAGAACATAGGCCTATAGGCGCTGCCCCTACTGCCATAGCAACTTCCTGCGGAAAATAGGTACAGTATGCACCTATAACCGGTGTACCCGACTCCTTGATTTCTTTAACGCTTAAGAATGAGTTCCTTCTCTGTTCCGAGAACTCCTCAAATACCTCCGGTAATTCCTTAATAATTTCCATATCTGCTCTCCACCTACTCTTTAAGTATCAAAATTCGTGCTTCATGCGACAAATCATTTTACTAGCACTAATGCACTCTTAAAATAATTATACCAGTTCACTTTAGAGGATTTTACACCTGACCATGTATAAATTCAATCTCATGAATGCGTATTTTACAGCACTTCTAGGATTATAAGCCTTTTTTATATCGCCAGTTATTATTTTTTATTTTTCAATAATTAGTATCAGAATATCCCATTATTAAGTATTTATTAAATTGCACGCAACCTACTATGAAGAGCGGTTTTTAAATGCTATATTTACAGATAATAAATGTACTCATTACGAGATTAGGAGAATTAATAATGGACAGTTCAAAACTACACAAACTGAAAGTCTTGTCTGGTGCACAGCTCAAGTATATAGCATTTATCTCGATGCTGATAGATCATACAAACAAAGCCCTTATATACCCGAATCTTACGGGTGGAAAACTGAATGTCTTAAGCGATGTATTTGATATACTGGGTAGAATTGCCTTCCCTATATTTGCCTTTCTACTTGTAGAGGGTTATTTCAAAACACGAAATAAATGGCGATACCTCGGAACACTCCTATTGTTCGGAGCTATTTCTGAGGTGCCTTTTGACATGTTTACAAGCGCAGAATTCTACGAAAAGAATTGGAGCAACGTGATGTTTACGCTTGCACTCATGCTTATAACAATCTGGATTATAGATATACTTAAGGAAAAGATGAAGTCTTTACATATGGCTTTTTGGTACCTCGCATCTCTTTTCGTCATCCTAGCAGGCATCGCTCTCTCCTTGTACTTTAGTGTCGACTATGACTACCACGGAATCCTGATTGCATACTTTTTCTATTTATTCCACGGGAGAGAGTTACTGGCAATTCCATTCTGTTTTGTTTCGATGATCAAGGAACCATGGGCACTACTTGGATATGGATTCGTTCTCACTTATAACGGAGAACGCGGAAAGCAGTATAAGCTTTTGAACTATTTATTCTATCCTGTACACCTGCTAATTTTAGGAATCATCAGGATGAAGTTCGGAATCTAGCGCATAGGAAAATAGAAAAGAAAATCATGTCCAAAACAGCTCTAGGAATGTAAACGAAATTTTCACTGTACAAGCTAATAACAAGAAATAAAATGCTAAAGGCCTGATTCTAGGAATCAGACCTTTTTGCATGTGCGAAATATGGAGTTAGGAATATTTCGACCTGTGTTAGTATGTGGCCAACACCCATCGATATGGATATATGCCTTAAAGGCGACATTGTAGCTGCACTACACAACTGACTATCGCCATCATGCTATCTATCTTATGCAAATTAATTCTATGGTATGGAATTATTCTAGTGTCAAGTGATTTTTTCTTTTTTTATAAAATGCTTATGATTTATAGCGTTTTTAGATTTGATGTATCATAAAAATATATAGAGCTCATTTGAATTATTTTGCATACAAAAACCTTGGATTTATTCCAAGGCTTTTCATACTATAGCAATCTATTTTTTTCTAATCTATTATTTATCTAGTCTATCTTTATCTGAAGCTCCATCACCACGTGAAGTTCTCCTGATTTTTTTAATTTACTCGCAATCATGCCTATTACCGGATTTATTGCAATCTTTTCACCGTATCGAGCATAGGCGGTCTTGCGGAACATATCGGTTGCCGACATATCAAACTTTTTTACAGAGCCAATATTTACAAGAGAACACAGGTACGTTCCCTCTGGCTCATACTCGTATCCATGAGGCAAATCTATGGATAGTTCCTCTGTGTATGATTCTGATATAACCACATGCCACGACTCCGTATCATCGATTGAAGTAAAACCATAATCCACAAAAGGGTTTACGTAATCTGAGAACAATACATCACTGACTGATGCTTCAAGTTCTATAGCACCAAATTCCCCACCAATACTATCTACAACGTGGTATCTATAGCGACCAGGCACACTCTTTATCCAATAGCTACCGATGTTCTGATTACTCGTTTCATACCTAGATTTGAGTTCTTCTATGCGCTTTAGTAGCGTGGTGCCAAAACTTATTTCGCTCTTAAGTTCATCATAATATCTATCCAGATAACACGACATATTGCGTTCATAATCACCATGCCGCATCGACTCGATTTCCCTAATGCTAAGATTAAGATTTTTGTGCTGAATTGTATCAAGTAACTCAAAAACCGCCATATTGTCATAAGTGCGGTAATTATTGCTTTCATTGCGCTCCGAGACAATCACGCCTCTCTTCTCATAGTAGCGAATCATATCTCTGGATAAGTGCAAGAAATTAGCTACTTCTCCGATCGTGTACTTCATATCCCCACCCTATTAACCTTTGGCATGATTATATAGTATAGATGGTAGTTCGATGTGAATTGTTTTTATTATGTGCAAGGTATCATTATTTTCTGAGTTAGGAATATCAACAAGTGATTTACTTAAATGTCTCAATATATTCTACCGACTTTACAAAAGAGGTTGAAAGTTATAGATAAACAACAAGTATTAATCACTGTAAATCAGAGCCCTCACAAGTTCTATAAGCTGAACTTGGATGTTGTAAAAAAAATAGATGATAATCAAACGGACCCCTATCGGGGTCCTATTTGCATTTTTAGACTTATGGCAATTATTTTTGTATTAATTATTATCGAAACTGTATTATCCGTACTATGGAACACAGCTAATGTAGCCATTTCACTTGTTAGCATCATCTTAAATCATTATTTTTCCGGTATAATCTCAATCCAATATCCGTCTGGATCTTCGATAAAATATATCCCCATCCCCTCATTAACAAAGACAATGCAATCTAACTCCTCATGAAGTTTAACAGAAGCTTCGATATCATCAGTAGTCATTGCAAGATGATACTCGAGTTCTCCTAGTTCATATGGCTCCTTGCGGTCGTGTAAGTACGTGAGTTCCAGCTGAAAATCGGTTTTACCGTCACCAAGATAAACTAAAGTAAAGTTGTCGCCATGGTTTTCTCTAACTGGCTTTAGTCCAAGCGCCTTATCATAAAACTCAAGGCTACGATCTAAATCTAAAACGTTGAAGTTAAAATGGTTAAAAGTAAACATGTTTTCTCCTTTAAATTGAATAGAATACAAATTCAATTGTATTAGCGATTTCCTCGAGCATCTTTTAAACTAGGAATTCGTTTGATACCATTTGAAGTTGATTTAGTTAATTCGATTTCTTTCATACTTAAATAAATTTTTTCTGTATTATATCATACAACTCAATATGCATGGGACTACTATGGCGGCTGCAGTTCGAATTTCGCTTCGCTTAATCTCACTGACCGCCTCTGTATTTGACCTGCCTTGCCTCTCCCTTCACTTCACTCGGCAGTCGGCTGGCTAGGTCATAATCGAACCTCACGGGAACCCGTGGATTCTCGTCCCATCATTATTGCATAAAAAAAGAGACGAGCCTAGCTCGTCTCTTTTTGGCGGAGGACATGGGACTACTATGGCGGATACTGTTCGACTTTCGCTTCGCTCTGTCTCACTGACCGCCTCTGTATTTGACCTGCCTTGCCTCTCCCTTCGCTTCGCTCGGCAGTCGGCTGGCTAGGTCATAATCGAACCTCACGGGAACCCGTGGCTTCTCGCCCCATCATTATTGCATAAAAAAAGAGACGAGCCTAGCTCGTCTCCTTTTGGCGGAGGACATGGGACTACTATGGCGGATACTGTTCGACTTTCGCTTCGCTCTGTCTCACTGACCGCCTCTGTATTTGACCTGCCTTGCCTCTCCCTTCGCTTCGCTCGGCAGTCGGCTGGCTAGGTCATAATCGAACCTCACGGGAACCCGTGGCTTCTCGCCCCATCATTATTGCATAAAAAAAGAGACGAGCCTAGCTCGTCTCCTTTTGGCGGAGGACATGGGAGTTTTTTATATTGATTTTAAGTGATTTTAAGTTATTTAGAACGTGTATTTATCAACATTTACAGCGTTTTAGCACTATATGCAAAAAGTTGAATTATACATTTTTCGTGTACAGTTCGTGTACAGAGACAATAAAAAAAGAGAGGCTTAATCGCCCCTCTTTTCATCGTAAATACATAATTAATATGTTTCAGACTTAGAGTCTTCAACCACTACCCTTTCTAATAATTCAAGAACATATATAGGGGCTTTTCTACGACCACTCTCCCATTGTTCAATAGTTCTTACTGGGATGTTATATTTTTTCCCAAATGCCGCTTGTGATAATCCAAGAAGCTTTCGCATTTCTTTTAGTTCCATTACAACTATCTCCTTTTTAAAGTAATAATGATAGAACAGATTGACAATACAATCGCTATGCTACTTAATGTTATTGCTAATATCTTCATTTTATCTTTTTAGATGAGCGGGGGATTGTGTTATCCCCCTTGCCTTAACCATACCTTATTGCTATAATCAATGTAGCTAGGGAAGCTATCAGATTGATAGTTGCAGTGATGAGGTTAAGCATTTCAGCCTTGTTGCTGCTTTTTTTATTTCTCATCTTTCTACCTCCTTTCTGTATTTATAATACCAGTCATTGGCGTATATGTCAATAGTTTTATTAAACTTTTTCCAAAAATTTGCAATAAAAAAGAGAGGGAGCTACCCCTCTCAATCTCATAACATCATCCAGCCTATAACGTCTAGCACGGCAACATAATGCCCTTCGCTAAAGAATACACCTATGTCTTGGAATATTGACATTACCTTAACCTCTTCTACAGTAGCCCAGGTGTACCCAGCCACCTGCGCCCTTGGAATAACCCCAGTCGCCGCTGACCTTGAGGATACGGAGCGGAGTTCCGTTCTTCAAAAAGTTAACTCGTCTATATCCAGTTCCAGGTCCCGACCTTACGTTGAGACCTACACCAGTATTAACGTGGTACATTCCTAGAGCACGACCAGAGCTACTTACTGCAGGTGCACTTGTAGCTCCTGACTGTGGCCTCAAAAAGTCCATGCACAGCCATCCACCCGCACCAGAGCTGTATCCGAAGTTATTTTCTATCTTAAGCACTCGAATAGGTGTTCCTGCTGGATATGTTCTAATTACGGGGAATCCTGTTCCTGCACCACTCCTACAGTTTAGCGGTGCGGTTACTGTGTACAGTCCTATCCCCTTATTGCTTGTTTGCGGAGCTGGCGCAGGTGCGGAAGTTGATGGAGCTGATGCACCATCATATGTTGGTCGGAATATCTTACGTATATTTTTGGCTGACCTGGTGCGAATTGCGACCCTGCTACCACTGGTGTTGCCCTCTATCGTGGTAAATGTTCCGTTGCCATTATTAGCTACAAGGAATCCTATATGATCTCTCGAGCCTCTACCTGTGTTATTACCTTCACCACTCCAGCAGAATATGATTACATCGCCTGGCTGTGCCTCACTCATCTTAACCCACTTGTAATGGGAGTCCATCCAGCTTTCTGCTGCTGGAACATAGGCGGTTTTCTGGAAGTTCACTCCGCAATGTTGGAGGATGTACGACACGAAGACATTACACCATGCCCAAGCACGATATTTTTGTGAGCCATAGTACCAATCGCTGAATCTTGCCGAGCTTTCGCCAAGGAACTGGCGAGCATAATTAATTACTTGATTGCCTGTTGCCATGATTATCCCTCCGCATTTTCTAGCGGTGCATCTTTAGGATCTAGTTCCTCGTGCAGCTCTGCGCTGCTCATTTTATTGAATTCACCGCCAACCTTCGAATTGCTTATAAATTGCTTAAATGACTGATGCAAGCCTGTAGAGGCTAGCCCTGTTAATCCACCTCTTACAAGCGCTTCGAAATTGACGCCCAGGCAGATAACACCGCAGATAGCTCCTATGACGAATAGTACTGTTGGTATAATCTTGTTGTCTGTTGGCATCCAGTTCTTCATTAAGTATCCCAGGCAGAGGCACAGTACGAGCACCATCGGGATAAATAGTTTTGATATAACTTCTAAATTCATTTTTCTTTTCTCCTTTCAGACAATAAAAATACCGAGCTATGCTCGGCTAACTAACTTATTTATATTCTTTTTTATTCTCAAGCGAACCTATTCGCTTTTCATGATCATTGAGCCGACTATCGTGCTCATTATGCTTAGACCACATTCGTGAGTGTGATTCGCGGTCATGCAATTCCTGCTCTCTGACAGCCTCTTCAACATCGCGAATGTCCTCATTCATGCTCTCGAGCCGTGCATCCAATGCCGCAATTGTGCGATTGAGTTCGCTAACTGGTTTCCCAACATAGTTATTAAGAGCTGTAATTAGCGCAATCAATACCCCAAGTCCAATCACTAGGTTTCCTAGCATTTCTGGATCTTTCATAAAGAACCCTCCTTTCTTGCATTTAAAAAGTCGGACACTTAACCCGACCGACTAAATTTGATAAACATATACGGTACGAGGCTCGCTCCACCCATTTTGTATAAAAGTGTATTGATGCCCCTTGATTACAGCAAAGCAAAACGACCCGTACTGTTGATTATTTGCGATTGTACATAATCCAGCAAATTCATTATCTGTAACGTCCTTACAAAACAGATACGCGCCGTTCTGCGATGCTCTTCCGTTACACGTTAAAATGCCGTCATGTGGTGCTGTCCACGTGCCATTGAGTGATATGCTTTCCTTTACGTTGTGTTTTTCATCAAGCCTCTTCAGCTTATTCTTAACCTCTATCATGAATTTATTGAGAGATATCATTAGTTGACACCTCCCATCTTTATCAGCTTTATAAAACGTCTGAAAACCTTGAATTTACAAGGTTTTACCCCCCCATGTAGGAGATAACGACCTTAACTTTGCAGTTGTTCCATTCGGCACCTGATATAAGTTCAAGATTCCCGGAGCGAACAATTGCAGCTAATCCCCACTCGATATATCCTCCGCTACCATAGTTAAGCATTGGATAAGATAAAGGCAGCGTATAATTCGCATACTGTACCGCTCCGTCAATTGACACGATTTTATCCACTTCGATGCCGAGGTTTCCTAGGGGATTTATTCCCTTCTTGACGTTGAGAGTTTTAGTTATAACCTTTGTCCTGATGCCAGTGTCCGTTGCATCTATACTCTTAAATTTATCCATAATCGCCTCAAGTGTGTTATTAAGACTTATCATATTTGCCTCCTATACTCTTATGCTGTTGCCGAAGTAGGCAACGAGTTCCGACTCTAACGATGCGTTGTTGATGTGTACATCAGTCATGCTGATTCTTGCGGACTGAATATCCGATTTTAAACCATTAATTGCATTCTGTAGCTGCCCTGCTGCAGTACCTTCGACTGCACTCTCTAGGAGTTCCTGCCATCTTGTGGATATTTCTGATAAATTGAAATCCATAGGGAACGCTGGCAGCACATACCCGCATAGTTCCTTATTAGCTCTCTGGTCGAGGATTGCATTACTTGTAATCTCATTCACGCCAGCACCGATATATACATCAGCCAGCGCAATTTCATAATAGTTGGGCTGCCTTATAAGTTCCGGTGCTGCGGGCGTAGTGGATGGCGTACCGACCTTCTTGTAAAGCTCGATATTTCGACTCGACTCGGATAGATCCATTCTTGCCACTATCCTGTCTATCCTTTTAAGTGATGCGTGGGCAGCATCGATACTAATTGTCCTTATGCTGGCCTCTCTTCCGATTGCGCCCTCGATTATGCAACCTCCTGGCATAACGTTAACGGTCATTCCGTTAGCTGCCTGCACCTGCAGATCCGATCCGTTAGGATTGATGACCGCAACTCCATTACTCCACACGGTCTTAACAACATCTCTAATGGTACTATCATCGACGGCTCTATCGCCTTGCGGATTTACGTCAAATTTTGATTCAAAAGGTAAACTTCTCATTTTTCCTCCTTATAGATTAAGTGCTACATATTTTTGTTTAAAAGGCGTTCCAAACACGAGCTGAATCTCAACGGTATTCTTTCGCCACACCTCTTTTACCTCCATGATTCGGGCGGTGAACATTTGCTCGATATCATCAAGCACGATTGTGCATGTGTCGCCCATGTCATAATCTTTGAGGTAGAAAAAAGTGTTCTGAAGCACATCAACGTTGATTGTCTCCTGCTTCCAGTTATTAAGCATTTCAAGCTTGCACTGGTTGCGAAGTTGCTCTCGGATAATTGACTCGTTGGCTACCTTTAGCTCTATACCTGACACGTTGCCCTCGATAACTTTTCTCGGGCAAATTGCAAGATCTCGCGGTCGGTTTGTTTCATCAATGTAAAACTCTCTGATGCGCCCTTTGTACTCTCCTGTATCGGTTTTAATCTTTTCCTCACGCTTAAAACCTATTTCGTCCATAGTCTGGTGCGCCTCGATGACTGGGTATGCTCCGCTGTCATCATATACATATTCTATTTTTGACACGTTTTCAAAACCCGCACCAAAAACTACTTTATTTCTCAAATCCTTACCGCGTATAGGAAAGATTTTATAAAAGTACTGCGGTTCTCCTATGTGCTCAATCCAGTCTTTATAGTGTTGTTCCCATCCTGCGTAATTAGTATGCAGCATTTTTGTGTAAAAACTGCAGTCGAATAACCCACATACGTCATACATTACTTGCGCACCATTTGTTCCTTCTTCGAAAAAGTACGATATGGCGTTTAACCAATCGATATTTTCATCAAACGCGACACCCCCGATTAGCGCGGGCAGGTCTCCAGGAACATACCTGTAATCTTCAGGATCATACCCGCCAGCGTATGTGTTTAGGGTGGTCTCTATACTTACTGATGCATAACTGGTCACGTTCAAATTCTCGCTGTTAAGTATCGGAATTGCTGACAGTGCTTTTTCCGCAAAGAATCCCGATATAGTCACGAGTGCGCCTTGCGATGTAACTTCATATACGGTTTTTTGCACGATGCCTGTTTCTGGGCGACCTGTATTTTTTACAAATTTGACGTGTTTATTCCAATCTTTCGCCGCTAGGTGGACGGAGAAATCGCCAGGTTCTCTCCATTTGCGATTCCATGCCACTTCGATAAAATCAAGGTCTTCAAGTCGATTCATAAATTTATCAAAAAACTGGATCATAATCCGTCATACCTTCCTACATACTCAATTTCAGTGCGTAGCGCCGAGCCACCTACTTCCGCATCCACCTTGACAAGGTTGTCGCCAAAATCAAGCAGAAATTTGCGGAAGTCGTAAGGATCGTTATCAGCAGTAAGTGCTAGAATCTTGTTATTATGTACGGCATATGATTTCGCTGTATCTATTTCGATTCTGTCACCTTTTTTCATTTCAAGATTTAAAACTGCTATTCTTTTGTTCACAGTAATAGTTATATTTTTTGCGTAACCCGTAGACTCAATTGTAATTAGTAGACTGGCTGGTGATGATCCAATGTAGTTGATAATCTTCTCTGTCGTCAGCTCGTTGCTTGCAAAGTTCAGAGGATTGCCTGTTCTATATACATGCGGCCATGCCCACATAGCTTTTTTAATGCTAAAGTTGGTCTGCTCGCTACCAATTGCAAAAAGGTCTGCGTACGGTGATAAAAATTCTATCGTTAGATCCTTTAATCTGTGTACATTCCCTAGTGGAAAATTGCTTGCAGTTATTTGGCAATCTAACGCTATTCGTTTAGTTCCTAGATATTCAATTTGTAAATCAAATTTCATCCTGCTGTTATGGAAAGCTATCGCTTGATTCCTCTGTAAATCATAATTTGCGATATCAAGTGGGCGCACTGTTATTTTCATAACTCGTGACAATCTTCGCTGTCCGGTGATAATATCACCATCGCCAACACCTCTTGCCTGTTTGGACGTTTCAATTTCAGAAAAATCAAAGCCTTCCAACTTCCGCAATTCCCATGCATCTGATTGATAATAAAATACTTGGCCATCTGATCTGATGGCCTTTAAACTTGCTGTATGCTTCATGTTATCTACCCGCCAATCCCATAATTATGGCTTTTCGCTCTAACGCTCTAGCTATATCACTTGGGCTCTGCACCTGTTCATGTATGTGTATATGCTGATTTACTATAGTCTGATTTCCTCCGCTCATTGGCTGCGCTGCTATACGGCTTGCATTAAATGTTGTATCAGTCATATAACCTTTAACAGCGTTCATGTTTGCCGTAACTGTATTTAGTACGCGGCCAGAATTCCGATCTAATCCTTTAATCAGTCCTTCATTCATCATTTCTCCAATCCAAATTGTGAATCTGGATGGTGAGTTGATACCTAGGACGCTCTTGATTTTATCTTTGATTGCCCTGGCTTTGCCACCAACCCAAGAAATCAAGTGGTTGAATTTATTAAGCATACCCTGCTTAAAGCCTTCAATCAGATGAGTTCCTATGCTCGCTAGTGACCCCACGCCTCTTCTAATTGCTCCTGGTATTCTTGTCGCAAAAGATGCTGCCGTGGATATAGCATGCCCAAATTTAGACGCTATACCTTTCGCAAAAGATACTATAAGTTTTGCGCCAGCAACAACTAATTGTCCGGCTAAAGAAACTATAGCGGTTACAATTGCTATAATTATTTGCGGAATATTGGCTACAAGCGACGGAATCGCCTGTATTATGCCTTTTCCTAGCGTGATTAAAATTTCAAGTCCAGATTGCAATATTGATGGCAAATTTTGCCTGATAAAATTTACAATGCTGATTATAATTTGCGGAATTTTAGCTGCTAATGTTGGTAGTGCATTAGCTATCCCTTGTGCGAGCTGTACCAATAGTTGTGCCCCTTCTTGTAGTAGTGCTGGAGCGTGTGCACGTATCATAGAACCGATATTGCTTACTATTGATCCAATCGACGATAGTATCATTGGTGCACTTGCGACAAGTGTTTTTCCTAGCGCTAAAATAATTTGCCCAATTGCGGATAATAAAGCCGGCGCTGCCTGCACTATTCCGTTAACAACTGCAGTTAATATCTTGATGCCAGCCTGTGCAATCTCTGTTCCGTGAGCCCCTATCATTTGTGCTATTGAGGATATTTTGTCAGCTATACCAGTTGCAAACGAGGCGACCTTCGCACCTATATTATCGGCTGATGCTCCTAATTTTCCGAAAATTGCTATTAGGGCTACAATTCCTGCTACAACCATTATTATCGGGTTGGCGGACAACAGTCCCCATAACCTGGAAAATAACGGCAACATCCTAGATATCGTTGTCAAGGAACTGCCGAGTGCTTGTGCAAATTTTCCAACAAAAATAGTAGCTGGTGCAAGTACAGCAAATCCGCCTGCGATTCCTAAAATTGCCGATAATGCACCTCCGGATAGACTTGCTAATTTCCCAGCAAAACTAGAAAACTTTTCTTGCACTGCAGTTATTGCCGGAAGTAAGAATCCAGCCATTTTAGTACCTATAATTTGAATTGCCCTCGATGCTACCATTTTGATAATATCTATCTGGTCATTAAATGCGTTTGCTTTATCAAGCGCACTTTGGCTAATTGGCTCAAGTTTATTCTTTTTAAATATTTCGGAAACTTTTCTATAAGTTTCTCCACCATCTAAAATAAGTGGATTTAATTCCGCAGCTGATTTCCCAAAAATCGCCATTGCATAAGCATCACGCTCTGTAGCATTTTTCATCTTACCAAGTTTCACGATTGCTTCATCGAAAACAGCATTGCCATTTCTTAAGTGTCCGGAACTATCGGTTACACTTATTCCCAAGGCGTTAAACGCCCTCGCAGTATTTCCGCTTGCTGACTGTGACGCTGCAAGCATATTCTTTTTTAATTTGCTATGCGTTTTTGCCAAAGCCTCTACTGGTACATCAACGAGTTCTGCTGCTGATTTATACATTTGCAGATTCTTAGTACTTATTCCGTATTGTTTTGACATAGTATTGAGATCATCTGCTTGCCTTGCTGCTTTATATGCAGTACCGCCAAGTGCAGCTGAAACAACTCCTGCTGCTAATGACAAAGCTTTCATCTTTCTGCCAACCGCTTCAATTTTTCCGCCCAAAACTGTAAATTTCGTTCCAAGCATCCCTATTTTTGTTTGGGATGCAGTATATAAAGCTTGTGCTTTTTCAAGAGATTTTATTTTTTGCTCTGTGGCAATTATTTCTCTTTGAAAACGCCTGTACTCATCAGCACCAATATCACCTCTTTCAAAAGCGGCTCTCACCTGTTCCTGGTTTGCCTTTAGTTCAGCAAGATGTTTTTTTGTGCCGGTTAGCTGCTCATTTAAGATCTGGCCCTTTTGCTTCATCAAAGTTGCGTTAAGCGGATCTTTTTTCATCAGCTTATCTACAGCACTCATTTCCCCATGCATACTTTTAGCTGCTGATTGTGCCTGTTTAACTGCCTGGATAAACTTTATGCTTTTTCCAGATATTTCAATTTCTAAAGATTTCTTAGGCATTACATTTATCCTTTCGCAAAATTATCAAAAAAATCTTGAGATGTTTCGTCCTCTTTATTTCCCTCGTAATACACATCATTGACTTTCTCCGTCATGATGTCGTATATAAGTCCCATATCCATGTGTTCAAGGTCTGTTTGCGTTAAACCGATTTCAGTGCATCTCAAATAAAATAAAGCAGTCGTTAACTTTCGACTGCTTGCGTATTTTTTCCTGAATCAGCGCTCCCCTCACCATCAACAACCTCTTCAAGTGTAGTTTCTCCGCCTTCCCATAGCTCGAAGGCTGTCATAACAACATCTATGCTGTCCATAAGTTCAAATTGCTCAAGCCACTCTTCCACCGTGTCAGGCTTGTCCGGATCAATACACATTATGTATGCCATGTCTTCAAGGAGTTCCATATTCAGGTTATCAACTTCAATCTTTTCTTTGTCAATTTCCCCATTTTTGAGTTTTTTAAGAGTATCTTCGTCAATTCCCTTATAAATGTGTTGCATCTCAACTAACAAATCTCTTTTAAACTTATTTCTAAATTTTCTAGGAGTGATGCCAGATGCGACAAATTTATATTCCTTACCGTAAAGTGTTATTGTTTTTTTTGCCATGTTTTTTCTCCAATCAAAAGCCCCGGCATTATGCCGAGGCTGAAAATAATTTATGCGAATTTTGGCACTGTCGGTGCGCTGTACCATGCGCTATATACCTCATCCTTTGTTTCGGATGACGATACCTTTCTCCTTCCGATGCCTGGAAGCCCTGCAGCCTTGACTTTAATCTTGATTGATTTCGGTTCGTTTGACTCCTTCTTCGTTTCCGATTCATCACCCGGCTTTGCTGCCTTGCAGTAAAAGTAGAGATACCTGCGAGCTTTTGTGTCCTGATCGAACTCAAAGGCAAGTGCAAAGTATGACGGCTTGTCATCATCACTATCAACGATATTGCCGTCTTTGTCTTTCTTTGCACCTAAGCAAGTAACTTGAAAATCTTCCGGAACCTTATACATCTCAAGTTCAAGTTCCTCGGATGGAATAGCTTCCATGATCGCATAAATGCCGTCATCCGCATATACGTTGTTGGAATCGCCGGATACCTCGGTGCTTAAACTTACAGCACCTTGCCAAGGTATACCTGCACCAAAGGTTAGCTTTTTCAACGCCTCATCCCATGTAACGGGATAGTAGTGCACGTTTTTTAATCCAAAATGAAATTTACCTTCTTTCTTTTCTGGCATTTTATTTCTCCTTTACTTTAAATTTATATCTTTTTCAAAAATTGATTTAACGTCATTCATGCATCCGTTTACGGTATCCTCAACAAATGGATGCCCGTGAGCGGATGAGTATTCAAGGATATTTACAAGCGGAATATTTCCGCTTTTCCCCTTTACTTTTTTTGAATTGGTGATAACTTTCCTATGCTTACCTTTTTTTATTTTCCACCCATCCTTTAGGTGTCCTCCGTGACCGGCGCCACTTGGAGATGCTGATGTGAGTCTATCCTTGACTAATTCTGCAGCTTCATCAATTGCCTTGTCAGTCAGTCTTACAACCTGTAATTCCGCATCTTCTAAAATTTCACTGACTGCTACATCAAATGTCGACATTGTACACTTCATCGGCTAACCTCCCCACGAAAATAAATTAAGTTCAAATCCGGTTACGTTATATCCGATATCATCGATATCTCCAAGTTCAAATGCTCCGGATGGGCATGTAAATTCAGCATTCAGTATTGCTTCCATAATTACGCGTTCGCGTTCCCTTACTTTCGCAAGTCTCATGCCTTTAGCGTGATAATATCTAAGGAGTATGCTATCTTGCCCTGCAACGAGTCTGTTATCCTCATATATCTGCGAATTCATTGAGCGTACGGAATACACGCAAAATTCTCTAGGACTTTTCTTTAAATCGGGCAATTGCCCTTGATATGTTTTGACATCGGGATAAATAGCCTCATCAAGTGCCTTTTTTAACTTCAGATCTCCATCTTTTGCATACATTGGTTATTTCCCCTCATACCTCTTTAGTATAAAATTCATAGTGCGATTTTGACGATTATCAACACCCGAGTACAGCTCATAGCAATCGGGGTTTTGCCTATCCGGTTCACCCCCCGTCATAATGTCTGCTGCACCTTTAGATATAACAACTCTGTTGTCTCTTAAAGCTGCATATAATGCAGGTGCAAACGGCATTATCACGCTAACGCTTTCATTAACTCCTGCTGTCATGGCAGCAGCTCTAACGCTGCCATATGTACCAATCCAATTACAAAAGTATGTACTCGTGCCATCCTCTTCAACTATTTTCTTCCACGATGTTTCATTGAGTTCGCCGGGCTTGTATTCGTCCTGATCGACTTTGTAAAACTCTATCGGCGTGTCATATCTCATTGCGACCTCGATTCTGACCGATGTCAAATATCAGCATGGGATCAATTGCAGCATGTTCCGCTTCGGTGTTCATATTCCTTTTGACGATTTTCGCGATTGCCTCAATTGCTTGTTCGCTCTTGATTCCCTTTTCGCTGTCCTCTTCAAAATCTTTCTTTTTCCACCCAGAATTAATCAAGGCGGCTTTTGCCGCCTCAATCATACTGCTTAACATTTCTCGCTGCTTGGGCGCAGAGTAGACTATGCCCAAGCGCATTTCTATTTTGTCGATTAATTTATCGTTCATCTACTCCACTTCCTTAAGCTTGCTTCTTGATTGGCAAGAATGCCTTGTAAGCACTAACTACGCCGCCAAGCATCTGGTGTCCGAAAAATGCAATCTGTCCCTTATCCTGGTAGATATAATCATTTTCGACAACAACGAGATCGGAAAACTCTGGAAGCTCGTACTTCTGCGGGTCTCCGTATACGGCAAAGGTCTTTCCTGCAGTTTCTGCGGAGAATGCCTTAAGCCCGCTATTGATGGAGAACGGAACTGCAAGACCGCCCTTCGCCTCGGAGATTGTACCGCCTGTTCCCTGGAATGTAACATTATACGCAGGATCTCCGTTTTTGAGTTCCACATCAAGAAACTCATTTAGTGTCTGCTTATTGAGGAATAGTGTTAGCGGAGATGTTACATCTTCATCACCGCCGTATGCCATTACAATCTTCCTGAGTGTTGACCTGTCGAAAGTCTTAACCTCGAGCTTGTAATTTGCTGGCATAACTTTTGTCGGTGCATTTATCATTCCGAGCAGGTGATTGGATGTGCCGTCTCCTACGACAATTTCCTTCGATGCCTTCTTTCTAATTGACTTCCTCACGTTATCAATAATAGCGGAGAGGTAATCAATTGTATTAAGTTCCTTGACCTCTTCGTTGACCGTCGCTGTGTTGGTAATCTTCGCAGCATTGGTGTCGTTTGTGTTAAACGTCCCCTCGGAGTTGGTGTACTGCCCTGCCTCTTCAGTGTAATCTGCATCTCCGGTATCAACTGCAAATGCAACCTCGTATTTTGCCGCACCATTCATAGGGATGTGCGCTACAAGGTCAATTGCCTGTGCTACCTCATTAGGTGCTACCTCTAGTGTCTGCTTATATGCACTAGGGCTCTGTGTGTTTGAAGAAGCGATTGCTCTCTTCTGGATCTCCCTCTGTGCCTCTGCAGTAATCACAGTTGGATTTCCGCTTCTAATTTCGGAAGCGAGCTTGTCAAGATCAATTCCTTTCTTTTCGACTTCCTTTGCCTCCTGATTGCTCTTTACAATCCCTGGAACGGCTGTAGCTCTCTCCTCTGCTGCCTTTTCCTCTGGTGTCTGATCTTCCGCATTTCTTGCCTCTTCAATCAGCCTATCCAGCTTTTTAAGCTCAAGCTCAATTGCCGTGAGCTCCTCTTCGCTTCTGCACTCTGCGATTTCTGCTAGCTTCGCAGCTCTTTCTTCAAGTAGTTCTTTAAGTGTTTTCATTTGATTTCTCCTAAAAATTTTTATACATTGCCTGTAGTTGTAACTTTCTTTTCCTCAACTCAAATTCTCTCGCCTCATCCAGGCGGCTTTTCTTCTCACTGTCCAGTAATTCAAAGCTCCTCGCAAAAATTGAGGTACTATCGTAAAACGGCATATCGACCACGCTGACATCGTACAGCTTTTCGATATCCGTGATAGTTCGTGTAATTTTCAGAGATTCACCCTCTTCGACGTACTCCCATTTATCTGTGCCCTGGCGGGTGACAAATGCAAAGCTCATCTTATCAATTAATCCGTTACAAATTGATGTATATACATCTCTGTTAGATGATGTATCGATAAGCTCCGATACTATATCGAGCCCCTCTTTGCTTTTAATAAGCTCAAGGCTTTTATTCCTTGTTCTCGCCATAATTAAAAACTCATCATGATGGTTGTATCTAAGTGGGACATCTTTCATATCCGTATTATCCAGTGCACCACTTGCTATAATTTCAGTATATTCTTCGTCTCCCCATGTGTATGTTTGCGGGGTATCGAAAACTATCGCTCTGCCCTCTATTCTCATTACATCATCAGGATCATTGTTTGCCGCTCTAATTTCCATCAAGCGGCGTTCAAACTTCGGTTTACTCATTATTCTTGCCCTTTCCTACTTGATAATCTGTCGCATTATCAGTATTAACAAAATTTAGTGACTGCATTCGCTGGTGCCCTTCGCCATCCGGCAATGGTTCCATTCCAAATAATTCAGTTCTGATTTCATCGAGATACATCAGCCCTGTGTTAGTTGCCAGTGTAGCCAGGTTGATACCATCCTGCGGAGTTAATCTCTGCAAGAGCATAAAATAACACCTGACTTGATGACCTATGTCCTTTTCTCTATCCGTAAAACAATAGTCGGTAAACGCTTGCTCGAATTGATTTATAAAATCTTCAATGCATGTTTGATAAAAACTCGTATAGTCTTCCGACGAGTATTTTCCAGACAGCATCTCAAGTGATAATCCGAATCTTTCACAAATGTTTTGCTTAAGGAATTTCAGCGTTCCCTCTTCGACTTTCGCATAATCGATTTTCACTGGCGCAAAATCTCCGACTATATCAGTTGCTATGATTCCTGTTTTACTTTTTGTAATATGCGCTTCCAAATTGTCGCGCATTTCATTTAATCTGGTTTGATCGACGGCTGTTTTAGCTGTGTAAACTCCCTTAATCTGTAAACTCGCCTCAATTGATTTTGGAAGCCCCTCAATCGTCTTATGTAGCGCGTCCACGCTATAAATGATGTTCGCATCATCAGCTCTCCCATAATCATCGCCACCAAGCATCATGTTTGTGCCACGTCGCCATTTGATATTGATTAGCTCACTATCTGGCAGCGTAAATATTGAACCGTCAGCAAATGTCATCTTAATTTCGGTGTATTTTTCGCCAATTCCAACTTCTACTGTTTTTGGTGTGAGCACATAAAATGCCTTGAACCATTTAATCAGATTTCCACTGGCAGTTCTCCGCCACTCATATTTTGGATAAATCCAGCAATTCATGTGTTTACGCCTCGTCCACTCGATTGCGGATAAGAAATCGCTGGTTGTCTGATACTCGTTCGGTTTGTATCTAAATAATCTTGTGATATCATCATTGGCAACTGCTGTTCCGTTCTGTGTGACAACCGACTTGATTTTTATCTTTGATATTTCAGCAGCGGTTCGGTCAATACAATTATTGACAAAATCAGATAGATATATGTTATTTCCACCAAGCCCTTGCAAAATTTGCGGATTTCCAACCCTGTATGTAGAGCTGCTTTTTATCTGGGATATTCCCAGTCTTTCAGCGATCCAATCTTTTAATTTCATTCTGTCTCCTAAAGCATTGAGTATTCATTTCTGTAACTTTGATAAATGAAAACAGCATCAAGGCACGATGCTGCTCCGTCAATTTTCATTTCCCTTTTTATCCTCTTCGGCATAATACGACCAAGATTGTCTTGTTTAAAGCTGCAATTCTTAAAGCACCAGTATGTAACCGGATTATTTTGATAATTCAGTTTCTTCTGCCTTAAATTTTCTTCGGTATTTCTCATCGGATTTGATAACGCCTTCGCATCCTGGGGCACATTTTCGAGGATATTATCACCAAATAATTCGTTGTGCCTTTTAATGTATGATTTCGCAAATCTATTATCATAACCGCTTTTAAAAGGCAGTACCCTGAATTCCTGATACATCTGATATTCATAATCTGCAACTATAGCAGTATCAATATCAACATCATCCACAATTGTCACCCATCCTTTGCGTGCCCATTCTGCATAATTTGCTCCGGCCTTTTCGTCAGCTCTCATATCAAGTTTGCTTTGCGGAATCCAAAAGTGCTGATGCACGAGAAATTCCGTCTCCGGTTTAAATAGCATAGTAAGCGAGCAAAGGTCTGTTGTTTCCGCTAAGTCAACACCCCCCAGATACATTTTGCCTCTTACCTCTTCAAGCTCAAAACTATTTGTATTCTGGATTACTGCAGGCTCAAGCCAAGCCTCTGCATTTGATTGTTTTATATTAAAATCCTTGCACAGCGTCCAACTTCTCTTTGTAGAGCTTTCCCTCGCCTCTTCAACTTCTCTTGTGAGGTATCGCATTTTCTTGCTTACTCCAAGATTAGGATTTGCTTTAACCCAGCTCGCTGGGTTCGTCCACACTTCCTCTTCATTATCCATCGTGTAAAGAAAATACAATGATTGCCCACGTGCTCTTTCGCCCTTGAGCGTTGCTTTAGCTTCAAGGATTTTCTTGTCTAAATGACCATCTTCGACCGTACCTTCTGTGGTGATCTCAATCATCAAACACTCATCTTTTGCCGACATCGACTGCACAAGTGGCTCAATCAAGGTTTCATCCTCCATCTCATGCGATTCGTCTACGATGGCGAGGTCAATATTACGCCCCTCCTTGCCTTTTTTTCTTGCTGATATTTTCTTGATCTCTGCCTTGTTTTGCTTCGAGAATTTTCCTGTCTTGCGCTTTTGTTTTCTATTTCCGAAATATATGCCGGTGTTATTTCGTCTTGTCACTCTTTCAAGCGATACCGATAAATCACGCATGGAGTCAATTTCAGTGAACACAATATCAGCTTGCTCATAATCATTGCTCGCACAAAATATAACAGTTCCCCAGTTCCCGCAGAAAAACTCTGCATTCCCAAGGGCGGCGGCAAGTGTTGACTTGCCGTTTTTCCTTGGGATAAATAGGAGGATATATGTGTAATAGCGTATGCGCTGCCCGTTTTCATCTGTAGTGTAAAATCCATAGGCAGCTTCGATTATTGCTTTTTCCCAAAGTTCAAGTATCACTGGCTTACCTGCAAATGGTGATTTCGTATGCTTGCATTTCGATTCAATAAACTTGATTCTTTTTTGAGCCTCTTCAATATCAAAAATACAATTCGGATTTTCGATATCTTCAAGCAATAGTTTATACTGCCGTTTAATCCACCAACACGCAGGGATCTCGCCGCTTAATATTTTATTAGCATATTCAATTAAAAAAGAGTGGCAACCACTCTTTTTACACAAACTCATTTAACTCATCCTCTTCGTAATCAGCACTACTGCCAAGATGTCTTTCGAGCATCTGCATAATGTTCACCATCTGCGCTCTCTGCTTTACAATTTCAGCATTTAACGGATTCGGCTTGAGCAATTTCTCATTTCGAGGATGGCGCAGCACTATGCCGCCACTCTCTTGTAGCGCCTCATGTAGTTGCTCTAGTCCAGCTTCGCATCTTGCAAGGTTCAAAATCAAACCCTTCATCTTGTCAAATTCTTTGCGCCCTTCGTTGTCTTCGTCTGGCGGGCTAAACAATTCAAGATAGTACTCATTCAGTTTGGCGATTCTCTGCTCTTCTTGCTTTATTTCTTTTTCTGTCATTTGGTTTTTCACTTTCTCAAAATTTCAAAATCAAAAAGTCAAAATTTCGATGCGGATGTTTTTGGTGAGGGGACTCGGTTCTATCTGACCTCGCTCAATCATCAAAGGCGGGGGCTACTCTTCAAAATTTACAAAATAATTTTTAATTATTTGTATAGTATGTGATGCTCTTCCCTCTGCTCTCTTAATGCATTCATCCTCGCTCGTGTCTATATGCACCAGCTCTGCTCCTAATCTGCGAGCCAGAGCTTCGCGTTCTCCTCGATGTGGCAAGCCAGCCACGATGTATGCATCATTAAATCTTCCATATCGCGTCTTGATTATGTCATACAGTGTATCGCGTATCTTGAACGCAATAAAGCGCAGCCCATCGCTGTGCTCGTGTCCGTCTTTGCCTGTCAGCATCTCATATATCATATCAAGGTCAACAATGATATCATTCGTGCTCATTCGCTCTAGTGCATATGTTGTCTTGCCGCTACATGGCGCGCCATAGATTATATATATATGATGCTCTGCGTAGCCGAAGCGATTATGCTCTTCATCATGACAACTGTTACACAAAATTTCGATTTTGTCTGGATTCAGCGAAATGCTTGTGTCATTAATATTTGATGGTGTTAGTAGCACTTTATGATGCGCATGCAGCTGCTTCATATCAGCAATGCGCCCACACCGCTGGCACTTACCGTTCTTTAATCTTAACAAGTACGATAGATCTCGCCATGCTTTTGAATGATAGAATGCATCAATCTCCTTGCAGCGTGCTGGCATTTGTCGTCTCCTCTTCAACGTAAGCTTCTCCGACCTTAACAATATTTTTAGCAAAATTAATATCTTGAGTGTGCTTACACTTCGGATAGCTACAGCTATTGCATTTCTTTCTGTTGCAAAGATACAGAATAGTTTTTTCTTTCATCACCACTTGTCCTCTTGCTTTTCTTTTTCGAGCTTCAAACGTTCTTTATTAATCTGCGTTTGATTATTCTGGAACTCTGTTGCTTTCGTCTTCCATCTATCGCCTCTCCTGTTCTGCAGCCAATAAATCATAGCTGTTACACTTGGAGCGATATATCGTTTTGTTTTCTTGCGAACGATCGTTCTGTTGCCCTCTTCATCCTCTTCTATCTTCATAGTTTCTTCTTCAACGTAATAACCTTTAGTGAGATTATAGAGAGCCTCTTCAACCTCATCATCATATTCATCTTTGCCCTTCTTGAGAGCTTCTGCGAACTCTGGAAATCTCTTCTTCCATTCGTACAATGTGACCTTACTTATTCCAATCTTTTTGGCTATATCAACATCGCGTGCGCCATTTCGAGCCATGTGCTCAAGGCGCTTCAATTTGTCTTTCTTTAGCCATTCCTTATACTTGCCATTAGCCACACTATCTACTCCTAGTTATATTTGCTTTGCAGTTTTACCTGCGTATTTTTCCCATCTATCAATTATTGCATCGCCTCTTCAGCGGTATTTTATATTTATTTCAACGCAAGAAAAAAGCGACGATGCTGAATTTTCAACACCTTCGCTCTCCCCTGAATCCTTATTATTGCACCTATACTATATCAGGTCGGATGTGTGCATTTAAATGATTTTTAGTGATTTGTTTTGATTTTTTTGTCATCACTATTTTAAGGAGTTAGCATGGTTAGTTTTCTTTGCCCTGTTCTTTTAGTTGATTGTCAAGCTCTTTCAGTGCTCTTCCGTGTAGTGTCAAAGTCCATCTTTTCTCCTTATTCAGAGCTTTTGCGATATCATCCCACCTCTCATCTTCAATGTACCTTCTTCGCAGAATTTCTGCATATGTCGCATCACTCATTTTGTAAATTTCATTCTCGATTCTTAACCTCTGCTTCCAGAGCTCTGCAATCAATAATTCTTTCTGATCTCGAATTGTCGCTAGCTTTACAACTGTATTCTCGGTGACCTTGCTTATTCCAGAGCCATGTGGCTGTGAATCATAGCTAACTGCTTTCACACCTAGTGTTTCTTCGATGTCTTGAATCTGCCTCTCGAGCTGCCTTATCCTCGTAATGATTCTTTTGTATCCTTCAAGAAATTCTCTAGCTATCATGCTTCCTTCCTTTCCGCACTTCAAGTGCCTACAGCACATCCCAGATTGCTGCATTATCTTCTAGCTCCATATCAAGTTGCCTTATATCTTGCATGCGTATATATGTTTCGTTCCGCTTCAACTTTCTTCCATTGCGCCATACTTTCAATCTTGGAACAGCTTCCGTTGATATCATTTGATATTCAATATGCTCAAGTCCTGTTACAGGATTTGTATATTTGCGAACTGAGTCTCTGTCGATTTCATACCCTTTGAGTGGTTTTAGATTTTCGACATCTTGAAATAATTGCGATATCGATACCCATTCTCTTTTCACGACCGGTCTCTTTAGATTACGGCTCGGCTTCCATCTTCTTTTTGTCGAGTTTCCCGGTTCTCTAAATGTTTTTTGTGTTTCTTTAATCAGATATTCGGCCAGCTTCCTGTAATTGCGGGATCTACCCAGTGCTGTGCATCGAGCATAACCGAGTTTCCACTGCCTATCTATAATTCTAAAATCTATGTAATTCATTACGACGTGATGATGAATTCTATTATTCTTAAATTCCGTTACTGCTACATAGTAGAATTCTTTACCAAGTTTCCTGTATTCACGTCTCATTCTCGCTATCCAATTGTCAAGCTGGCGGTTAGCCTCTTCAACGCTCATTATTTCCGCATATGTAAGAGTGGTGTGGTAGTCTCCAGGAAAGAAGTTGAGATTGATTAATCTTGTGAGTAATTTAACTGCTAGATTGTCATTATTTTTCTTGACCGCATCAGAACTTGGTTTTTCTTTCTTTTTTCTTTTTCCCTTATGAGGAAAACTTCCCTTGATACACATATCTATAACCGCACCTGCGATACATGTCTCTCTGATAACTTTCTCTAGCATTATTTTCTCCTTTATATGCACCTAGTAATAATACTCTGATGAACCTTCATGGCGGATTCTCACCGCCTCTTCAACACTCATTATCTCTGCATATGTCAAAGTGGTGTGGAAGTCACCAGGAAAGAAGTTCATGTTCAATAATCTAGCTAATGTCTTAACTGATAAGCGATCATTATATTTCTGCACAGCTT